>Ga0153921_1000075_pt1 | contig 92529 bp, 87 predicted proteins | sample TSNJ005MetaG_FD_104691 | JGI IMG/M metagenome (GOLD analysis project Ga0153921, IMG submission 104691) | Attine ant fungus gardens microbial communities from New Jersey, USA - TSNJ005 MetaG | ecosystem: Host-associated > Fungi > Mycelium > Unclassified | place: USA: New Jersey, Brendon T. Byrne... | reverse complement strand
CCTGCCACTGGCTCAACGATGACTGCCGCAAGCTCGGAACCAAACTTTTCAAATACTTGTTGAGCACCTTGTAAATCATTATACGCTACTGTTAAGGTATTACGAGCGATATCCGCAGGAACACCAGGGCTATCAGGTAAACCTAATGTTGCGACACCTGATCCAGCTTTAATTAGTAATGAATCACCATGTCCATGATAGGAACCTTCAAATTTTAAAATTTTATCGCGTCCTGTCACACCACGTGCTACGCGTAAAGCAGACATCGTTGCCTCTGTCCCAGATGATACAAAACGAATCATTTCCATACCTGGTAGACGGTCTAATACTAATTTAGCTAAACGATTTTCTGTATAACTAGGTGCACCGAACGAAGAACCTTTTGCTGCTGTTTCAGCGATAGCTTTGACAACGTCTGGATGAGAATGTCCTAAAATTAACGGTCCCCATGATAATACATAGTCGATATATTCATTACCATCTATATCTGTAATGATTGCACCTTGACCAGATTCCATAAATATCGGGTCCATATTGACAGATTTAAATGCACGAACAGGACTACTAACCCCACCTGGCATTAAGTGAATTGCTTCTGCATATGCTTGTTTTGATTTTTCGTAAGAACGCGCCATTTATTTCTCCTCCAACCAACGTGCTACATCTTTAGCATGATACGTAATAATTAAATCAGAACCTGCTCGTTTCATGCCTAATAATGTTTCCAGCACTACTTTTTTCTCTTCAATCCAGCCATTAATAGCTGCAGCTTTAATCATTGCATATTCGCCTGATACGTTATAGGCAACAACCGGTAATGTATAATTATTTTTCATATCTCGAATGATGTCTAAATAGCTAAGGGCAGGCTTTACGATTAAGAAATCTGCACCTTCTTCAATATCAGATTCAGCTTCACGGAATGCTTCCATACGATTGGCTGGATCCATTTGGTATGATTGACGATCACCAAACTGCGGTGCACCATCAGCTGCATCACGGAAAGGACCATAGTAGCTTGATGCATATTTAACGGCATATGACATAATTGGTACATTTTCAAAGCCAGCTTCATCAAGACCAGTACGTATAGCAGCAACAAAGCCATCCATCATATTCGATGGCGCAATAATGTCTGCACCTGCTTTTGCTTGCGATACCGCAGTGCGAGCTAACACATCAAGAGAAGCGTCATTTAAAATTTGCTCGCCCTCAATTAAGCCACAATGACCGTGGTCTGTAAACTCACAAAGGCAAGTGTCCGCAATCACTAAAAGTTCTGGATGACGTTCTTTAATAAGGCGTGTAGCTTCTTGAACAATTCCATGATCATGGAAGGCTCCTGTACCAACTGCATCTTTTTCAGCCGGTAAACCGAATAAAATAACAGCCGGGATACCTAAAGCAACCACTTCATCAACTTCAGCACCTAGGTTATCTAATGAAAACTGAAAAACACCTGGCATAGAAGGAACTTCATTTTTAATATTTTCGCCTTCAATAACGAAAATCGGATAAATTAAGTCTTCTTTGTGTAAATAAGTTTCTTTTACCATAGATCGAATCGTTGCATTTGTGCGTAAACGACGATGTCTGTGAAATTGTAAATTTGTCATGTTCTTTCCTCTACTTTCGTTAATTCCTCGATGACTGCTTGCATTGTATAAACACTCGGCATAATGTCTACAGTAGCACCGTGGTTTATAATAGCTGCTTCTGTAATATGACCAATTGCCGCCACACGTACCGCTTCCCAACCAATTACAGATGCAACATCCATGGCATAGACATCGACAGCGGAAGGGCTTGCAAAAATGACTGTGACGTCTGTATGCTGCTGAATGCATTCGATAATTGCTTGTTTTTGATCGTGACGCTCAATCGTTTCATAAACGGTCCACTCATTTAATTTAAAGGGCAAACCTTCCTTTAATGTTTTTTTCGCTTTTTCCCCACGAATAAATAAACATGTTGGATTGCCCTTGGCAACAAGTGGAAACTCTTTAACAAATACATCGGCACTAAATACAGAAGGCATAAAGCTTACTTGAAAGCCTAATGTTTCTAATGCCTCCGTCGTTTTAGTGCCAATCGATGCAATTTTCCCTTGAAAATGACTTGCACGTAATTGACTGCGACTCATTTTCTTTGCAAAAGCATCGACTGCATTTTGACTCGTAAAAATAAGCCAGTTAAATTGACGCGCACATTCTAAATGTACGTCATCATTTCTATCAATAATTTCGCAAGTTTCTATTAATGGGGCAACGACTGCCTGTCCACCTAAAGAGGAAATATCTTCAACAATTGTGGCTGTTTTAGACGTTCCGGTTAAAACGATTGTTTTACCTTGCAAAGGTAAATTATTTTGCATCTTGCTCTGCCTTCACACGTTGAATTAACTCATAGGCACCTTGCTTCGTTAATATCTCTGCAAGTTCAGTTCCGATTGCCTGTGCATCAGTACCCATCACCGTCTCTTTATAAATAACAGATGCATCTGGTGCGGCAACTAAACCTGTCAGTGTCATTTGTTCCCCATTTAACTTGGCATAACCTGCGATAGGTACTTGGCAACCACCATCCATAGCTGCTAAGAAAGCACGTTCTGCATGCGCTTCTTGCCATGTCGCTTTGTCAGTTATTTTAGCTAGTTCTGCTAATAGTTCACTATCATCTTTACGACATTCAATCCCTAAAGAGCCTTGCGCAACGGCTGGCAGACAATCCTCTACAGATAAAAATTCTGTTACGACATCATCACTCCAACCAAGTCGTTTGAGACCTGCTGCGGCTAAAATAATGGCATCGTATTCCTCTGTTTCAAGCTTTGCTAAACGTGTATCTACATTGCCACGAATCCATTTGATTTCAATATCTGGACGCATCGTTAAGAGTTGAGCACTACGTCGAAGAGAACTTGTCCCAACTACCGCTCCTGCAGGAAGATCTGCAAATTTCACATGACCTTTGGAAATAAACGCATCACGCGCATCCTCACGAGGTGGTATGCAACCAATGACTAAACCTTCAGGTAGCACTGCTGGCATATCCTTCATAGAATGAACAGCAAAATCAATTTCTTTATCGAAAAGCGCCTGTTCAATTTCTTTTACAAAAAGCCCTTTACCGCCAACTTTAGAAAGTTGAACGTCTAAAATTTGATCGCCTTTTGTCACGATTTCTTTTACTTCAAATTCAAACGGCGCACCTGCTGCCTTTAGTTCATTAATGAACCAATTTGTTTGCGTTAATGCTAATTTACTTCTCCTAGAACCTACAATAATTTTTCTCAACAGTCTCCAACCTTTCTTCTAATACCATAAATGGAATCGAGATAAGCTACTTCCTAAAAAGAAATTTACGACAACCAATAAATACGCATAAATATGTACCCACGCATAATTAGTGCCTGTCAGCTTACTTTTACGATTCACATATAAAATACAGCAATATAATACTAAAATGATAAAGGAACCTATTATCTTCGCATCAAAGATCGATAAACTCTCTAACCTTAATAATGCCCATTCAAACCCTAAAATTAAACTTATGAATAACATTGGAATGCCTATAAAAAACGAAACATTCATCCAACTGCTCGTTTGCTGTAATGATGGCAAACGCATCCATAATTGTGACCACTTTTTCTTTTTTAATAAGCGATATAAAATTAAATATAATATCGCAAAAACAAAAGTTAATGTGAAAGCAGCATACGATAAAATCGCAAATGATATATGAATAAATAGCATTTCCGAAATTAATGTATCTCCTACTGCTCCTGTCGGTCTTTTTGGCATGAATGTAAATATACTAGCAAAAATAAATCCTAGTATATTAATAATAAATACTGGTAAATCGACTCTCGCTATACAGTGGAGAATAATCGATAATGTGACAAGCAACCATGAATAGAAAAGGATTCCCTCGTACAAGGATAAAATCGGGAAACGCTTCGTTTCTATAAAGGTTAATAAAATAATGGCACTTTGAATTACCCATACAAATGAAACAAGCCAAAAAGCAATTCGCCTTGCACGTACTTGCTTATAAAAGTAATCAGTGAAATAAAACACTAGACTAATCGCATACAAAACGATCATCACTTCGTAGAGTCTTGTCATTGTCAAATCAGCCAATGGACATCCCTTCTTTATATCAAAAAGTGCTAAAGTTACTATAAACAGTATCCCAGCCTAAAAAAGACGTTTTCGTATCTTTAGTTTACCATACAGATACGAAAACGCCTCATGTAATTTCAAGTTCGCACACGCCAGTAAAAGCACGAATTGGTGGTTTTACCTACATAACTCACTTTGTGAGCCTCAAAAGAATGTGGAGCTCGAATGTCTAGACATCTTAGAAAGAGTACTTTGGTTCAGTAGGTGTTGGCGAAGACTGTAAGCGTTCTTTACGCTCAAGCTCTTGCTTGCTCATCATATCCACTTCTACTTCCACAGCATCTTCAATGCCGAAAATTTGTTGGAATAAACGTAACTGTTCATTTGCTTTTGGTGAATTCGCCATTTCTTTAGCTTGTAAAATCGGCTCTTTTAACAATTGATTTATAATTGATTTTGTATGCTTGCTTAAAATCTTACGTTCTCGATCCGTTAACTCTGGCATTTTATTTTCAATGCTGATCATTGTTTCTTCTTGGATTTGGCTTGCTTTTTTACGTAATGCCGAGATTACTGGCACGACGCCAAGTGTCGCAAACCAATCTTTAAATTGCACAACTTCCTTATGAATCATTTGCGTAATTTCTGCAGCCGCACGTTCACGCTCTGCTAAGTTAGCTTCGACGATACCTTGTAAATCATCGATATCATATAAGAAAACATTCGGTAGATCACCAACACGTGGATCAATATCACGTGGTACGGCAATATCTACCATAAATAACGGTTTCCCTTTACGTAAACGTTCAACAAGTTGCATTAATTCATAATCAATAACAAAATCAGTTGCGCCTGTAGACGTAATTAAAATGTCCGCTTCAAGTAGCGAGCATTGTAATTCCCTCATTGATTTCGCTTGCCCATGGAATTTTGCTGCTAAAGTTTCTGCTTTTTCAAACGTACGGTTAATAACGGTTACTTTTCCAACACCATTGCCATATAAATTCTCTATAGCTAGTTCACCCATTTTGCCTGCGCCTAAAATAGCGACATGCTTGCGTTGTAAAGATCCGAAAATTTTCTTTGCTAATTCTACTGCTGCATAGGAAACAGAAACTGCATTTTCGCCAATAGCTGTTTCATTATGTGCACGCTTCGCAAATGTCACCGCTTGTTTAAATAACTGATTGTAGACCGTACCTGTCGTCCCAATCTCTTGTCCATTTAAGAAGCTTTTCTTCACTTGTCCTAAAATTTGTGTTTCACCTAGCACCATTGAATCAATTCCAGCAGTGACTTTAAACAAATGTTCTAACGCCTCATCTTCTTCTCGAATTGTTAAATAAGAAGAAAAAGTCTCCACAGGCAGGTTGAACCAATCTGCTAAAAATTGCTTTACATAGTGACGTCCAGTATGCAATTGATCGACGACTGCATATATTTCTGTACGATTACAAGTAGAAACAATTACGTTTTCCAATATACTTTTTTGTTCTTGCAGCGCTTCCATTGCTTGTGGTAGCTCGCTCTCTATGAAAGATAGCTTTTCACGAATTTCAACTGGCGCTGATTTATAATTCAAGCCTACTACGATGGTATGCATGAATAACACCTCACACGTTCTAATTCACAAGTCTCATTATAGCACAGTTCGACAATAGTTCATCTAAAATTTGTGAACATGTCATGAAGAACTATAACTCATTTTTAAATTAGAATTATTATAAACTGAGTTTAACAAATTATACGTCCTGTTTCAAATTTAAAAACTGCACTTAAAGTAAGGCACTTTCTGCATATTAAAAATAGATAACAATGGCACCATCAAATAGTGTAAAAAAGACTGTAGCCCGACTCACCTATATGAGTGAGTGCGTCTACAGTCTAGATAGCACCTAACTTAGTGCTTGTAATTAATTCGTAATGGTCACAGTTTGTTGCGAAATAATTTTGCCATCTTTATCATAAGCAAGGTACTCGATGTCACTATTCACTTTAAAGTCACTCATAGTTTGGACATTTTTCGTCAACATAAACACACTATCACTGCGTTTTTTCAGTTCAAATTGCACATCGCCACTTACAGATGAATAACGCGCAACGACTTTGGCAACATTTGAACAATTACTATCAATTCTTGCATTCATCGTAATATAGCCTTTTCTTAATGTAACGGTTGCTTCTTCAAATAAATCATCTGGATTGATACAACTTGAAGGTGACGTTTTACATAAAATAGAATCAATGATTTTTTGAGCGACCTGATGGAATTGATAATTATCAATGGCATGATAGTAAATGCCACCTGTTTCCGTAGCGATTTGCGTCAGCGTCGCCTCATTAATTTGATTTTTCTTACCCATACTTACTGTATAAATTTTAATGCCTTTCTTTTTCGCATCATTGATAACTTTAGTCATTTTGGATTTGCTCGTTTTTCCATCAGACACGACAATAATGGATTTTGCAGTTTTTGTATCATTCGAGAATTTTGTAAGAGCCAATTCTATACCTGTAAAAATATCTGTAGCGCCCTTATCTTTCGATGTACGATATAAATCTTTCTTTAAGACATTTTCTGCACTGCCTTCTCCCAATACAGTAGCACTTGTATTCGTTTCAATCACAATATTATTTTTAGCTTGTATTTGGTTGATTAATTCCACCATTTTTTTGCCGCGATAATTCGTTTGATCAATTCGTTTCATAGAAGATGAATAATCGACTACGTATGCGACTTCAGTTGCTAACGTACAAGCATTTTTACTAAAGTAAGGATTTGTAAAAATATCCTTCGTTATTGTTTTATCTGTAATATCTTTTAACATCGTTGCATAGCGTGGATCAACTTTATTGACAAGCGTAGCTTCTATTTTAGACTTGCCATAAATAATGGAGTCAAAATAAGCTACTGCAGTTCCTGGACCACCTGTATTATTCAAATAATCCGAAGTATTTGTAACAAAGGACGCCGTTTTCTCAACACCGTCAAATTTAATTTTAACTGTTCCTTGATAGTCCGTAATAATTTCTCCACCCGGACGTACTAACGTTACCATGACTTGTGTATATCGATCTTTCCCATTAGGTCTGGAAGCTGCATCAGCACTTTCCTTCAACGCCTCAACACGCTTTTTATAGGCTTCTACTTGTCCTAATAATTTACCGCCTTGGTATTTTAATAATACCGTGCGTTCATAATTACTTAAGCTCATTAAAATCGCATAAATTTTCATGACACTATCATAATGCTCTAATGTTAAATTCTTTTCTTCCGGCATATATTTCGGGCTCATTAATTGAATAATTGCACCAACCGGATTGATGTTTTCAACTTGCGACGCAATATTATCATCGATTCCTTGGATGCGATAAATTGGACGACCATCTTCTGAAATCATGTACATAATTTCTGTTTTAGCTGGTGTTGTCACAGAATCTTTTAAACGGTCATTCAGTATTTTTTCAAATAAGTACACAGAAATATTGTAGTTTTCAAATTGCAAAATGGCATTCTCATAGCCGACCGCTGGATACTTCGGATCGGAACCACCATACTGTAAATAAATATTTTCTACTACACCTAAAGCATTTGTCACATTTGTTTGTTGGCCAATGCTAAACTTTTTGTCATCAGCATCCGGATCTAATGGTACTGGACCATAGACATCAATTAGATTTTCTGTGAAAAACTCAGGTGGCTTTTCGTACTGTACATAAGGTGGTGTTACACTGCCATTATCGTCAGTATTCGTTGGGTCGTACACTTTAAAATCAATGCGCAATTCTGGCTGTGGTAAATAACGAACATGTGCATTTAATTTTTCCCCAACAAGACATTTCATGCTAGGGTCTGTGTTATTAATTAGTTCAAATGTGATCGTATCACGTACAGATTTTGTTAGCTTTTTCGCTTTAACAAAGGCTGTTACAGTTGAACCATCCGATTGAACATTACGCACCGACTCCCCAGCTGCATTGACAATATCCGCTCCGTTTGCCGACGTTACACGGAATGTATAAGACTTATCATCAGCAATTGGATCACCATTACAAGCCTTTAACGATACTGTAATCGGCGTCATATCTTCCCCATTTGCAATTAAATCTGGCTTTTCAACTTCAATGCTCTGTAGTGCATTATTAACATTGCCAGGACCTGTAAAGTCACCTTCGTTATCTGATGGCACTTCATAGTCGCCGCTATTAGAACCCATAAAGCCTGCTGGTAATGTGATTTTATCATTATCACGACCTGCAGCAGATCGTTTCAATCCTTCTACAGCAAAGGTATCATTTTGTACAATACGATATAAAAACACTGCTGCATCTGCGCGAGATAGTTTCGTAGATGGGTTAAAATCAGCAAATGTTTTTTTACCTGTATTGCCAGTTGAAATATCTTTTGTATATAAATATTGCACTGCTTGTGGTTCATCTAAGTCTAAACCTTTGAAAGCAGCGTAGATACGTGCAAAATGACCGCGCGTAATCGATTTTGAACGATTTGCCATTACATGTGTTCCGTCAAATGGCAAATAAAAATCACTATAAAAATTATAAGCAACGCTTTCGTTATACGATAACGCATAGTTTTTATCTAGCTTTGCAAACATTGTCACAAGTTCTCGTTCGGTAACTTGTTCATTTGGTAAAAAGTTATTCGCACTGTTTAATGATAGTAAATCATTATCGACTGCCCATGAAATGGCTTTGTACTTACTATTGGATGTTGGTACATCTTGAATCGTTGTAGCAGCAAGCGTGACCGTAGAAGTTACAGTCATAAAGGCTAGTACGAAACTAGCCAATACTAGCAATGCCTTTTGCGCAAATTTCATTCATTTCAGTCCTTTCATTAGTTAAAGAATAAAATATCATCGCGATAGTTTTGTTTTAAATCATTCTCTAAATAGTTTAAGAATCGCTCTAGAACAACGGATGCTTGCGCACGCGTTAACGGTTGATTTGGATTGAATCGACCAGTTACAGGGTCCCCTGTCATGAGACCAAGCTCATTAACAATATAGATGCCGTCTCTTGAGTAGTCCGGAATTTGGGCATCATCTGTAAACTTCGTAACATAACCAGGTTCTGGCGCTTTGTTTTCAAGTCCTAGTGCTCGCACAAAAATGGCAGCAGCCTGCGCACGAGTAATCGCATTATCCGGTTTGAAATAATCAGGTGTTACGCCTTTAATAATGCCTTTGTTAACAGCCGATTCAATATAGCCATAATCTTTTATTGTGCGTTTCACGTCTTTAAAAACACTTGTCGTCGGTTTTTTCGAAGCCTTTTCTTCCATAACACGAAGGTCGACTGCTTTCCCAATTGCAATTGTAAAGTCAAGTCGCTTCATTGGTGTGTTTGGTGAAAAGAAATTACTTGTATCTGAATAGATTCCTAAAGAATATAGCTTTTCAATTGCACCTTTAGCATAATGATTCGATAAATCACGGAATTTCGGAATAATGAGACGTTCGATCGTTGGCGTATATTCTGAATTCAAATCAACTTTGCCTTTTTGACCAGAAGCTAAGTCATACGTATATTCTGAAATGTCGTCCTTTTCACTAACGACCGCATAGCCCCCATCAAAGCTACCTAGACTACCTGGGTTCTCCTCATAGTGGAGAACACGCGATTTACTCGTTGATAGACGATTTTTCACGTGACTTGTTGTCCCATCGCTATACGTATAAACAGATTCTGTAATTTGCGTTTCAGTTGCACCCCAGAAATTTTCATAGCCAGCATGACGGCTATCTGTATCTATTGTTACGGTATTCGTTTTGGCATTTTTCCCCGAACCAGTCTGATAAGTAAATGTCTTTCTGGAAATTACATTACCGGAAAAATAATCAGAGGCTGCACGGTTATCTGTAACCGTTCCTTGTGAAAATTGATAATCCGCTAATGTATAAGTTATTTTGCCAACAACAATTTTTTCAGAGTATTTTTTCACAACCCCATTGGATGTTTTTTGTCCAATCGTCGCATAATTGACAACATCTGATTCATAAGAAATATTTCTCGTTAATGTCGATCCGTCACTTGCTGTTAGTTTTAAATTATACGTTTCTGTTAACTTCCCTTTTGTTTCTTTTTGGGTAATTTTAATATCTTTACTCGTACCTTTAAAAATGATAGGCGTCCCAGTAATAAATACTGCTTCCTCATATGTATATTCATTTTTTACAGCACCCGTCGTTTCCACCGATGCGGCAGAAGCATCTGCAAGCAAACTTGTCCCCATAGCGAACACCATGACAATGGCAAACAGTACTTTCAATAAATGTTTTCGCATCTGTTCTTTTTCCCTCTCTTTCTTCCCGTGCATATGCACAGATGAAGCTATCTCATAATTTAGAGATAGCTTCTATCTAATTAATCAACTAAAATGAAATGTGCTTTTACAAAACGGTCAGATAATACAACTAGACGATCAGAAGGTTCCAAATCAGATGGTTGAATCACTTTCCCTGCTTTAATGAGCGTTGCCTGATCGATATTCATATCAACCATTTGGCCCGCTTCATACCAACGACCATTTTGCCATTGACTCACACTTTTCACATTAATAGTAGCTGGATATGTTGATTTAACTGACTGAAGTTTACCTACTAACATTAGTGGGGCAACCGGTTTTGCATTATCTAATATGTGCAGAGCTTGTACATGCCCATTGTTCACATAGAAGTAGCCATAATCACCTTCAGATAAATACAGTTCAATATCTGGCATCACGCTATATGTTTTGTTACCATCATCAACCATTGCCTTTGTTGAATTACTAACAGATAGTACGGTACTTGCTGTTTTTTTGAAAACATTTGATTCAATTTTCATTGCATCATCAATTTTAATTAAATAGCCATCCGCTTGTGCTAAACGCCCATAATATAATTCATGAGATGCTAAGTTCGGTGACATAAAACTATCACTCGTTACATCGACAACTTGTGCATAATGATCGCGAGCAGCACCATCCGTAATGACAAACGCTGTACCATATGCCAATAATCCTGTTGGTTGAATCAATCGTCCATTACGAATTAAGATGGATCCATCATGGAAATAAAGTGTGCCAGCAGATTTAAGTTTTAATAATTGGTAGTCTGTATCGACTGAAATCATCGGCTCATAATAAGTACGTTCATTGTTTTTCAAGACGACAATCTTTTCAATAACCTCTTTGCCAAATTGTTTAACCGTTGCGTAATAGGCTACACTGCCAACGTAATTTTTCAATTGGCTTTTTTCAATTTTTGTATTTCCAACGTAAATTGGTACCTTGCTAGAAAAATTCATTGTTGAAAGAGCTGTAGTTGTCGTAGAACCAAATTGCCAGTTTACAAAGGCATTTTGATTTTTTACTGTTAATTTATTCGTATTGATATTAACCGCTTGGATTTCACCTTTATAAAGATTTTCAACTAGATTTCCAGTTTCACTAATATCTACTTTTGTAATGATCGATGTGCTTGTATTTTTCAGATGAAGCTTTACACGATCACCTACATACATCCCACTAATATCGACCGATGAAGAACCCTTTTGGAAAGCAGTGTCCTTATTCAAATAATATGTAGTTTCTTTTCCGATATCCGGTTTCACCAAAATGAATAAGCCTTTTGGGTCAATACTTGTAATGACGCCCGCAATAGTTTTTGGATTTTGTGCCACGATCGTTGATTCCTCCGACGTATTGGACGTACCACGAAGCTCAACCACACTGCGAAGCGAAATTTGAGCTTCTACTTTCATGCCCAATTTAAAGCCGTCAATCGTTGTTTCTGTGTTATTAATGTACAGGCGGGCATTATTATTAATATTGTAAGTCACTTGACGACCGCTAGCATTTTCTAATGTAATTTTACTAAGTTGTCTTTCTACTTGTCCGTTTGCATTCGTAAATTCTGAATAGGTTACATCTACGAAGGTTCCTGTTACTAACTGTGCGGCCTGAACAGTTGGTAATGATGGCAAACTAAGCGCCATTAAAAATAGAACAATCACTATGTATGGAATCTTCTTCAACAATTCCCGCCTCCTTAAAAAATTGTTATTTATAAATAGTATATCGTATTATTGGTAGTTTTTCTTATTCAAAAAGTTACATTTTAACGTGCATTTCTATTATTTTGAATCTACCATTAGACATAAAGGTAGAGGTAGCTTCCAACTTCAAGCTACCTTGCCATCATCATACTTGGATGTCAATTGTATGTCCGGCTGTTGGATGTGGAGCATCTAACATTTCAACTAACTGTTCAGTATTTTGTTGTTGCATCTCCATCGCTTGTTTTGTCACAGCTAAAGAGACATTTTGCATAAGATTTGATTGATTCATTGCGATTGATAAAGCTGCAATATCCATTTAGTCCACCTCCTATATAATTTATCGGCTCCATTTAGCATTCATCAAGTCATTTCCTTATATTTGTCCACAACTTTTGAGCTAGTAGCCACTCTGCTCCTGTAAATAATCCGCTGGGTGCAACAAGCCGTATGTACTCCTTTTAACGCAACAAAAAAAACATCTACTGTGCTACATAAGACGCAATAGATGTTTTTTGATTACATTTTATTTTCAATCGTACGCCAAGCTTCTTCAAAACCGATACCTTTTTCAGAAGAGAACACGATAAGCGGATCATTTTTATCCATATCGAGTGTTTCCTTGACAACTTTTTTATGCTTATCCCATTTACCTTTTGGAATTTTATCTGCCTTCGTTGCAATAACGATACAAGGGATACTGTAATGTTTTAAAAAATCGTACATCATACGATCATCAGCAGTTGGAGGATGACGTAAATCAACGATTTGAACGACCGCTTTTAATTCTTCACGGCCAGTAATATAACGTTCAATCATTTTCCCCCATGCTTCACGCTCCGTTTTAGAGACCTTGGCATAACCGTATCCCGGAACATCGACGAAAAACAGTTGTTCTTCTATTTTGTAAAAATTTAGCGTTTGAGTCTTCCCAGGTTTAGAAGAAATACGCGCTAACGCTTTACGCCCAATCATACGGTTAATGAATGATGATTTCCCAACATTTGAGCGACCTGCTAGTGCAAATTCTGGCAGTCCATCTTCTGGGTATTGGTCCGGTCTTACTGCACTTATGACCATTTCGACATTATGGACTTTCATTTCCTTAAAAACCTCCGTCTAGTGCATATGCTAATACTTCATCAGCAGATGACACCAGTTTAAATGTTAGTTGTTCGCGTACACTCTCAGGAATATCTTCAATATCACGTTCATTATCTTTTGGACAAATAATTGTCGTTAATCCTGCTCTGTGTGCGCTTAATGTTTTTTCTTTTAATCCACCGATTGGTAATACACGACCACGCAATGTAATTTCACCTGTCATGCCTACTTCACGACGAATTGGACGATGTAAAATAGCCGAAACAATGGCTGTTGCCATCGTAATACCTGCTGACGGCCCATCTTTTGGTACTGCTCCTTCAGGTACATGAATATGGATATCATGTGTGTCAAAATATTCTGAGTCGACATTGAGCTCTTCTATTTTTGTTCGTACATATGATAACGCTGTTTGCGCAGATTCCTTCATGACATCTCCGAGTTTCCCCGTTAGCTGTATTTTTCCTTTACCAGGCGTTAAAGAAACCTCAATTTGTAATGTGTCGCCACCAACCGTAGTATAGGCTAGCCCTGTTGCTACACCCACTTGATTTTCTTCTTCCGCTTGTCCATAGCGGAAACGATGCTTACCAAGATATTCGACTAATGATTTTGAGCTTACAGTCACACGTTTCTTTTCTCCAGAAACAATAACTTTAGCTATTTTACGACAAAGTGTGGCGATTTGACGCTCTAGGCCTCGGACACCTGCTTCACGTGTATAGTAGCGTATAATGTCCAACACCGCTTCATCTTTAATAACCACTTGTGTTTTCTTTAAGCCATGCTCTTTTAATTGCTTTGGAATTAAATGATTTATTGTAATTTGCGCCTTTTCAATTTCCGTATAACCAGCAATCGAAATGACTTCCATTCGGTCTAATAAAGGGCCCGGAATGGTACTTAAATCATTTGCTGTGGCAATAAATAATACGTTCGATAAGTCATACGGTTCTTCAATGTAATGATCGCTAAATGTATTGTTTTGAGCTGGATCCAGCACTTCCAGCATAGCAGCTGCAGGATCTCCTCTAAAATCATTTGACATTTTATCGATTTCGTCCAGTAAAAATACCGGATTAATTGTACCCGCTTTTTTCATCCCTTGAATAATTCGACCTGGCATCGCTCCGACATACGTACGACGATGTCCTCGAATTTCAGACTCATCACGCACACCGCCTAAAGATATACGAATAAATTTACGATCTAAACTTTCCGCGATTGAGCGTGCTAATGAAGTTTTACCAACGCCTGGAGGGCCCGCTAAACAAAGAATCGGTCCACGTAATGAATTTTTCAACTGACGCACAGCTAAATATTCAAGTACGCGCTCCTTTACTTTTTCTAAACCATCATGATCGCGGTTTAAAATTTCCTCTGCATGCGCAATATTCATTCGATCTTCAGTCGCCTTCGTCCAAGGTAAGGCCACTAACCAGTCAATATAGTTTCGAATGACGCCACTTTCCGCACTTGCGCTCGGTAACTTTTCGTAACGATCAAGCTCCTTTAACGCAGCTTCTTTTGTCGATTCAGGCATACCTACTTCATCAATTTGCTTCCGCAATTCAGCGACTTCACCAGTTTTCCCTTCACGATCTCCAAGCTCTGTTTGGATAGCTTTCATTTGCTCGCGTAAGTAATATTCCTTTTGCGTACGCTCCATCGATTGCTTAACTTTGGAATTAATTTTCTTTTCAAGATCCAATACCTCTTGCTCATCATGCAGGCGAATAATTAAATGATCTAAACGTTTCTTAACATTGAGCATTTCTAAAACTTCTTGTTTATCCGCAATTTTGATTGGTAAATGCGAGGCGATAATATCAGCAAGACGGCTTGGTTCTTCAATATCAGCCACAGTATTGATTGTTTCTGTCGTTATTTTGTTGGAGGATTTAGCGTAGCGTTCAAAATATGTTAACAATGTACGCATTAACGCCTGTGTTTCCACATCTTTTTCAACTTTTTCCTCTTTAACATCAATATCAACAACTGTATATTTATCGAATGCTTGATAGTTGGACCACGTTGCACGTGCTACACCTTCCACTAAAATACGTAGCGTGCCATTTGGCAATTTCAGCATTTGCTTTACATAAGCCATTGTACCAACTTGATATAAATCCTGCTCTTCCGGCTGTTCATCGTGCATTTCTTTTTGTGTTACCAATAAAATCAATTGGTCCTCTAGCATTGCATGTTCCAGCGCCGCTACAGAACGATTTCTACCCACATCAATATGTAACACCATCGACGGGTATACTAAAAGTCCACGTAAAGGCAATAATGGTACATTTGTTGTTTTTTGAATTGTTACCATGCGGGTATTCACCTCCGTCAAAATTTTCTTGTTCACAATCCCGCGCTTCTAGTATGTGTTTAAAAAACCGATTCACACTATCTATTCAAACGAGCCAAAAATTTCATCTATTTACAGTCGTCGGCTTTATGTATGAATAAAAAGCTGACTCTCGATATGTGCGAACATTGCACAATCGAAGTCAGCTAAGTTACTCTTTTTTTCATAACAATAGACAGCTACGTCTGTTTATTATGCCGAAGTTTTTGTGTCGCTACCTTCATCGAGTTCAGTGCCATCTTCAAGAAGCAATTTCGGTTTTTCTTTATCCGTAATTGTTTTTGCCGTAATGATACATTTTTTCACGTCATCACGTGATGGTAGTTCGTACATTACTTCAAGCATAGTTGACTCAATAATTGAACGAAGACCACGTGCACCTGTTTTACGCTCAATTGCTTCCTTGGCAATTTCAGAAAGGGCACCTTCATCAAACTCAAGCTCAACACCATCTAGTTCAAGCATTTTTTGATATTGCTTCGCTAGTGCATTTTTTGGTTCCGTCAAAATTTGTACAAGTGCAGCCTCATCTAATTGTTCTAGGCTGGCAAGTACCGGTAAACGACCGATGAATTCTGGAATAAGACCAAACTTCAACAAATCTTCTGGAATTAATTTCGACATTAATGAACCTTCGTCCATTTCTACCTTATTAGGATCTGAGCCGAAACCAATTACTTTTTCACCTTGACGACGTTTAATAATGGATTCAATACCATCAAATGCTCCGCCTACGATAAATAAAATATTTGTCGTATCAATTTGTAAAAACTCTTGGTGTGGATGCTTACGTCCGCCTTGTGGAGGTACACTTGCAACAGTGCCTTCTAAAATTTTAAGCAACGCCTGTTGAACACCTTCACCAGAAACATCGCGCGTAATCGATGGATTTTCTGATTTACGTGCAACTTTATCGATTTCATCAATATAGATAATCCCTTTTTCTGCACGTTCGATATCGTAATCTGCTGATTGAATTAATTTTAATAAAATATTTTCAACGTCTTCACCCACATAACCAGCTTCTGTTAAAGAAGTAGCATCTGCAATTGCGAAAGGTACGTTTAGTATACGTGCTAAAGTTTGAGCTAATAATGTTTTACCGCTACCAGTTGGGCCGATTAACACAATGTTCGATTTTGCTAATTCCACATCATCGATTTTACTATTTGTATTGATGCGTTTGTAGTGATTGTAAACCGCAACCGCTAAGGCTTTTTTAGCACGCTCTTGTCCAATTACATAATCATTTAAAATCGATAAGATTTCTTTCGGTTTTGGGATATCTTGGAAATCAATTTCTTCCTCAACACCTAGTTCTTCTACAACGATTTCTGAACAAAGTTCGATACATTCATCACAAATATAAACACCGGGACCTGCAACTAGTTTACGTACTTGTTCTTGTGGCTTTCCACAGAATGAGCATTTTAAATTGCCTTTTTCATCATTAAATTTGAACAATATGTTTCACCCCTATTCAAGCTACAATCTTACAAGATTATTGAACCATTATCAAATAAATTGATTGTAACATTTACGTCATGGCGCAAATGCCTCTAGATTTTGAATTATTTTCAAGTTTTCAAGCAGCTGGCAGTTAGCTAAGTAATGGTAGCTTTGCGCATAAACCATTAACCGCTGTCTGCTCGTTTTCATGCAGATAATTCGAGTTGATGCGACCATTCAGACTAACCCATGACCACTGCCTGATATTTAGCTTCATTGCTTGGAAGTTTAAGGTTCCTCAATCGTAAAACCTAAGTGCGTTCTTTCTCCATTAAAAGAAGGCGATAGTACTACTGCTACTTTTCGGCTTTACTACAATGAAGTTAAAATTTAGCATCGTGTAATAAGTATAACAACAATACTATGTATAAGAAATTAACTAAAGTTGCCTCCAAAAGTATAACAGTTAGTAAAAATCAGACTAACTTTTTGTCTCCTCGACTGTGAGAGGTTGGGGCCCCTTTAGCCTAAACTAAAAAGCTATGTGTGATAAAACAAGGCACGGTTTTACGCCGTACCTTGTCTTGTTATTTTTTCTATCTAGTTACGTAAAAAATCTTATTCAGTAATTTTAGCGTTTTCTACTAAAAATTCAACTGTTTTTTGGATTTTAATGTCATTTTCAAGAACAGCAGTACCGCCAAGAGCGCCAGTAATTTGTTCTTTTGTCATGTTGAATTGAGCAGTCATTTTTTCTAATTCAGCTTCGATATCAGCTTCAGTAGCTTCAATTTTTTCTGCTTCAGCAATTGCTTCAAGTGTTAAAGAAACACGTACGCGGTTTTCTGCTTCTTCTTTCATTTGACCACGTAAATCTTCTTCTGATTGACCAGAGAATTGGTAGTATAAATCTAAGTTCATACCTTGCGTTTGTAAACGTTGGCCAAACTCTTGTAGCATGCGATCTGTTTCTGAGTTAATCATACCAGCTGGCACTTCAAACTCTGCATTTTCAGCAGCTTTTTCTACTAATTCATCACGAAGTGTAGCATCTGATTCTGCTTGTTTTTGAGAAGCTGTTTGTTCTTTAATTTTTGCACGTAATGCTTCTACGCCTTCAACTTCTGGATCTAATTCTTTTGCAAACTCATCGTTTAGCTCAGGAAGAACTTTTGTTTTAACTTCTTTCACAGTTACTTTGAAAGTAGCTTCTTTACCAGCTAATTCAGCAGCGTGGTATTCTTCTGGGAAAGTAACAGCAACATCTTTTTCTTCGCCAGCTTTAACGCCTACTAATTGCTCTTCAAATCCAGGAATGAATGAACCTGAACCGATTTCTAATGGGTAATCTTCGCCTTTACCGCCTTCGAATGCTTCTTCACCTACGAAACCTTCAAAGTCGATTACAGCTGTATCGCCTTCTACGATAGCTTCGTCTTCTTTAATTTCAAGTTCAGCTTTACGTCCTAATTGTTCTTGGATTTGCGCTTCAACTTCTTCGTCTGTTACTTCAACTGGAAGTTTCGTAACTTCTAAGCCTTTGTATTCGCCAAGTTTTGGTTCTGGTTTCACTGTTACTTGAGCAGTGAATGAGAAATCTTGACCATGTACGAAGTTTTCTGTACCAGAAATTTCTGGGTAATCAACTGGCATAATACCAGCTTCGTCGATTGCTTTTGAATAAGAATCTGGCACGATGATTTCTAAAGCATCTTGGTATAAAGATTCAATTCCAAAACGTTGTTCAAACATTTTACGAGGCATTTTACCTTTACGGAAACCTGGAACGTTAATTTGTTTTACAACTTTATTGAATGCTTGGTCCATTGCTGCGTCTACTTCTGCAGCTGGTACTTCGATTGTTAGAGTACCGATATTTCCTTCTTGTTTTTCCCATTTTGCTGACATGTATAAATACCTCCAAAATAATCTAGTTTCAATTACCATAACGTAATTGCGTCCGGATTTCGATTTCTCGATAATTTTTTGTAAAAAATCCGCAACATGCGTCAAAGACTTCGTGAAAAGTAATAGTTTTTAATACCTTACTCACCACTAAAAAACTTTGACATTGATCCACCTACTTTGTAAAGAAGGGGACATTGGTTGAATCAAGTTTAAATGTTAGACAATTTATTCGTAACTACGATTTTGACAACCATTTTAGTATATCATAGATGCGCATAGTTTCAACTTATTTCATACTTCATGGAGTTCTGTTAGTTTTTCTAACATTTGTAAAAAGCCGATAATTTCATCGTCCATTTCCTGGACATTGCCAAGCATTGCTTGTACAAAATCGATGTAACTATTAGCAATATCATCGGCTTCAAACGGATGCCATTCAAACGGATACGTCACAATGGCATGCTTAGCCATTAAATATTGTACCATTTCTAACGTTGATGGGTCTTGCTCTAGCTTAGATTCTATTATTTTTTTTATTTCACTATACTGCTGTAATTGATTAGGCAATGCAAGTTCGGTCGGATTAATTATTTTTGTTTGTTCAAATTTAGTAACGGCCACTTCAATGGATACTTCTTGTTCAACAAGCAAGATAAGTGCCAGACTTCGGACAAATGGATGAATATCAGGACACTCAATAATGGCCTTTAACGCCATTTTTAACTGTCTTACATTCGTATCCATCAACCTGTGCAGTCGCAGCGACTGTTCATTTGGTGTGAGCGTCCCGAATTTTGCCAATTCATACTCTTGCTCTTCTATCAGCTCTTGTACATCTTCTCTTTGTTGAAGGTTTTTAGCCACTTCACTATTGATATGTTTTAAGCGTTCAAACTTTTCTAGTTGCGCTTCAGGAAGTACATTTTCTTCGATTAAGGTCGTTATAATCGCTTCTACTTGATGATACTCCTTCAACTGCATACAGATGGTAATGTATAGTTCCATCACTTCCACATACATAGAGGTGCCCATGGCTAATAACTGCTCACATACTTCTTTTGCTTTTACATATTGCTTCAGTTCATATAAAGCATATGCGTAGACACTTAAGGCTTTTTCATCGCCATTTTCATATAAAAACGCTTTTTCAAAGCATGCGATAGCATCTTCATATTGATTTTTTTCCGCGAACATATGCCCCTCTTGAATTAACATATCAGTTGCACCAGGAAAAACAACAATATTGTCATGTTTAATAACATGACGCTTTTGCTTTGCCATTTCTCTCACCTCTTTAGCTCTACTTTTTTAAAATTGTTTATTTTTTACAAAAATAATTGAATTTCTATTCATATTTTTCAGTAAATTGAATTATAATTAATAATACCCATCATTATGAAGCTTAATAACAAATAGCGCTTCAACCTACATAGTCATAGTCACCTAGATCAAAACAAGTTGTTCACAAGGAGTGTAAGACATGCCATTAATGGATACAATCACTGAATTTGATAGCCGTATCTCGCCAGCGTTTGAAGCACTATCAATTAAAGTTATTTCAATTACAACAGCACATGGCCCTCAACAAGATTATTCAATTGACTTTGAATTTTTTACGCACACAAAAATTAATTCATTTACACAAGAAGCAACGACACATATTTCGAGTATTCAAGGGAATATCCCGGGTTCCATTTCAATTGGTCATCATCAGGAGTCACTTTTTATTATTCCCCAAAGTGTTCATATTGAATGCAATTATAAACTTCTGCATATTGATACAAAAGATATGGAACGGATTTTGCAGCACCCTCATCCTACTTTCCATTATAGTGAGTGGATTTTAGATGCCATCAAAAACGCAAGTATTTTAGTAGAATTAAAAACAAATCAAAATTCATTTATTGAATGGCCACTTGGCATAAAATCTGCTGTTATATTATAGGAAGCTAAACAAAATCCGTGTATGTACATTTTACTTTCAAAATCGGCTAGCCCATAAACAATTTTATTGTCTAAGGCATACTTATAGTATGTCTTTTTGTCGTCCTTCTACATCAATCCCTTATTCGTTGCGCTATAATCATATCAGCTTTCGATCGATTCCGGTATTCCTATTGTGAAAGTAACCATTAAAAAATGCTCATCTGACAATTTTCTATCGTAAAGAATGTATAATAACAATTAGATTTACTATTGGAGGCATTTTTCATGGATATAAAAGAAGCATTACAATCATTTTCTTCTATGACACTTTCAGCTCGCCAAGCATTTTTTGAAACAGAGGGCGACTTGCTGCTACAGGACATGTTAGAACACATCGGTTCTACAGATGAAAAACTACGCGATCATCTTATATACAGAACATTTGTCGACTTGCTTAGTGACAATTTACTGAGCGCACAACAACTACAATATTTGTTTGATACGGCAACAGGAGACGATTTCTTATATGCTGATATCGGCGAACAACTGACAGACAGTGTATTTACACGCTCTTTTTCCGCTTTACTTGTCGCTGGCATTCTAGCTAAGGATAGTGAGCTTCTTCTTTTGGATGATCATCATTTACAATTGTTCTTTAAAAAAATTGGCCGTTATTTATTACTTGAAGAAGATACAAGAGGGTATGTGGAAGGAAAGGGATGGGCGCATAGCCTCGCACATGGTGCCGATTTAGCTACCATGACAATCAAGCATCCTAAGTTTGATTTGCAATATGCACCAGCCATTTTACATGCATTAAAACTGGTAACTTGGAAAGATGTTGTCTATGTCAATGACGAGGAAGAACGCTTTGTCAATATTATCGAGGCATTATTAGAGCGCAACTATTCTGAAGAGGCGTTAACAGAATGGGTGGAGCAAGCTTTTGATAAGTTTGAAATGCATTTAGTAACGCAAGGCTATAATGAAAGCTTTTTCAGCGGCCGCACTTGCACATTAAATTCAATGAAAACATTGTATTTCGCTTTAAAAATGAAAAATTTAGCCCCGAAACTTCAAAACACTCTGTATATACACGTAGCAAAGTGGCTTAAGCTCGGTTCATAAATAATTCTAATCGTCAGGACAAAATAGAAAAAGTGTTAGATTGATCGCAATCAATCTAACACTTTTTGCATTGCCGTTAATGTCCGCAACGGCGAATACTTCTATTCGAACCCTAATGCTCGCCTCTTACATTGTGTACAGTTCCCGCAGGTATCACCGCTCCGCTGTCAGCAACTCTTGTGTGCTACTATTTATTATTTACTACAAAGGAAGTTGCTTCGCTAACGGTTATTGACGCTTTATGTGCTTCTAACAGTTTTCTCGGCTAGCTGCCCTTCATAACACTCTAGCATCTTATGTTTCTTTGTCCAACCAGACGTCATTACCTTCGCTAGCACTAACAAGTAATCTATTTTGTAAATTTAGTAATGACCTTGTCATTACTTTTAAACTATTTCAATTTGTGGACTTAGCTTTTTGATGCACACCAATATTAATATACTAATATTTGTAATTTATAGAAATCATTCAATTATTTTAACATAATTTTAACACCATTCCAAAATACCCCTTAATAATGATTCCTTTCATAGAAAATTTATCCTTTATCCAATATAAAACTGCCTTTTTATATACTCCTTTTTTAAATAAATTGCAACTAAAAACAATCAAAAACATTGTCGCGCCACGGATTTTATTACAAATCATCGTCTAAAATGTGAAATGATAAATTTCACAAAAAAAATATTTACTTAGTTAAATATGATAAACGCAGTATTTTCAACGTTTATACAGTGCTAAATTATTATAACCTGAAAATACCAATAGCAAAATAGCTTTTTTTGTTCAAAAAATGTTCATATTCAACCCCTATTCGTTATCAAATTTATAATTAAATATTTTTTTTTCTAGTGAAGCGGGCGTATAATCCTATATGCAAACACAGACATGATGTGACCATCGTCAGTGAATTTTAATCTAATTCATGGTGCATTCATCATCGTGTTAAAGAACGCTTGCAACAGACCAATCAATTACTAGACTTTCCGTTTCATATTGAAACTTGCTATTGTCATTGTAAAAACAAAAGTACTTGATTGGTACATCAGTAAAAAGAGGTGACCTCAATACCCACTATTTGTAAATGTGAATCAATACTACTACACATTAAATTTATGAATAGCCGTTTTATAGAAAGGAGTCAAACATGAATAAAAAATTAAGCTTAATGTTTTTAGCATTTGGCGCTATCGCAATCCTGTCTGGTTGTGAACCATTAACAGTTTTCAATCCAAAAGGACCGAATGCTCAAACATTATCAAACACAATTATTTTATCCATTATTACAATGGCAGTTATTTTACTAGTCGTGTATGTGCTTTTCACGTTTATGCTAACTAAATATCGTGCATCAAAAGCACCTGCCGATTATGAGCCACCTCATGAAGAAGGTAGTCACGTATTAGAGATTACGTGGACAGTTATTCCTATTATTATCGTAGCATTCCTAGCAATTGTTACTGTTAAATCAACTAGTACGGTAGAAACAACACCAGAAGGTTATGACAATAAAGAACCACTTGTTATTTATGCAGCATCTTCAAACTGGAAATGGCACTTCAGCTATCCAGAACAAGGTATTGAGACTGTGAACTATGTAAACATTCCAACTGATCGTCCTATCGAATTCAAATTGTATTCATTCGGACCAATCACAAGTTTCTGGATTCCACAGTTAGCAGGTCAAAAATATGCAATGAGTGACATGTTAACAACTATTCACCTTGCAGCTGATGAAGTTGGCTCATTCATGGGTCGTAACTCTAACTTTAACGGTCGTGGATTTGCGGAAATGGAATTTGAAGCACAATCTATGACACAAGCAGACTTCGATCAATGGGTTAAGGACGTAAAAGCGAACGAAAAACCATTAACTGAAGAAAAATTCAAAGAACTATTAGCAGCTGAACATGTAGGTCGTTCAAGCTACTCATCTACTCACTTAGATTTCAGCCCAGCACCAATGGCACATGGTGATATGGATATGGGGGGTATGGATCATAGCGACATGGACATGTCAGACGAAGACATGAATCATGAAGATATGGACCATTCAACTGATGCCGAATCAACACATTCACATTAATTTTCAAATTTGAAAGGAGCGCATCCTATGAGTATGGAAGAATTATTCCATCCACTGCAAGAACCGATGATTTTAGCGGCAGCTATCAGTATCGTAGTTGGTGCAGTTGTTGTCGTAGCAGGCCTTACGTATTTTAAAAAATGGGGCTACTTCTATAAAAACTGGCTATCAACAGTCGATCATAAAAAAATCGGTATTATGTATATCGCCGTTGCACTTTTAATGCTATTCCGCGGTGGTATCGACGCACTTTTAATGCGTGCACAAACTGCTGTTCCTGATAACGGACTTCTTGATGCACAACATTATAATGAGATTTTCACTACACATGGTTTAATCATGATTCTATTTATGGCGATGCCATTTGTAATCGGTTTAATGAACATCGTTATTCCATTGCAAATTGGTGCACGCGACGTTGCATTCCCACGACTTAATGCAGTCAGCTTCTGGGCATTTGCTGCAGGTTGTGGCTTACTGAACCTATCATTCATTATTGGTGGTTCTCCGGATGCAGGTTGGACAGCTTACTTCCCATTAGCAAGCACAGATTTCAGTCCAACTGTAGGGAATAACTATTATTCTTTAGCACTACAATTATCAGGTATTGGTACGTTATTAACGGGTGTGAACTTCATCACAACGATCTTTAAAATGCGTGCTCCTGGTATGACATTAATGAAAATGCCAATGTTCTCTTGGTCAATTTTAATTACAAACGTTATTATCGTATTCGCGTTCCCAGTATTAACTGTTGCGCTTGCATTAATGATGTTAGACCGTCAATTCGGTACAAAATTCTTTGCTATGACAGACGGTGGTATGGACATGCTTTGGGCCAACCTATTCTGGGTTTGGGGACATCCTGAAGTTTATATCGTTATCCTACCTGCCTTCGGTATATTCTCAGAAGTTATTGCGACATTCGCACGTAAAAACTTATACGGTTACAAATCAATGGTAATGAGTATGGTTGTCATTTCATTACTTTCATTCTTAGTATGGGCCCACCACTTCTATACAATGGGTCACGGCGTTATGGTAAACAGTGTATTCTCTATTACAACAATGGCGATTGCTGTTCCAACCGGGGTTAAGATGTTCAACTGGTTGCTCACAATGAGGCACGGTAAGATTCAATTCACTACCCCAATGCTTTATGCACTAGGCTTTATTCCAATCTTCACTATTGGTGGGGTTACAGGGGTAATGCTAGCAATGGCGAGTGCCGACTATCAATATCACAATACGATGTTCTTAGTTGCCCACTTCCACTATGTATTAATTCCAGGTACAGTATTTGGTGTACTTGCAGGTTACCACTTCTGGTGGCCAAAAATGTTCGGTTTCCGTTTAAACGAAAAATTAGGGAAAGCTGGTTTCTGGTTTATCGCTATCAGCTTCAACGTAACATTCTTCCCTCTATTCATTTTAGGTTTAGATGGTTATGCTCGTCGTATGTACACATACTCAGCTTCAACTGGTTACGGTCCACTAAACATGCTATCGTTCATCGGTGCACTTGGACTTGCAGTCGGCTTTGCGTTAATCTGTTATAACATTTACTACAGCTGGAAACATATGCCTCGTAACGAGAAAGCAGATGTTTGGGATGGTCGTTCATTAGAATGGGCTACTCACTCTCCAGTTCCTGAATACAACTTTGCAGTAGTACCAACTGTATCTCGTTTAGACGAGTTCTGGTTCGCGAAAAAAGAAGGTCGCGATATTACTGCTGGTAAAATTGAAAAAATCCACATGCCTAACAACACAGGTACTCCATTCTGGACAAGTGGTTTCTTATTCCTAGCAGCATTCTTCGCTGTATTTAGTCTATGGATTCCAGCCATTATCAGCATGCTTGCTGTATTTGGCTTCATGGCTCATCGTTCATTTGAAGATGATCATGGTCGTTACATTTCAGTTGAAGAAATTATGGAGACTGAAAAAAGTTTGAGAGGTGATAAATAATATGAAAATCGATTCTTCACTTCCATTAGAATATAGTACAGAGGAAAACCGCTTAAAGATTTTTGGTTTCTGGATCTTCCTTGGCGCCGAAATCATGTTATTCGCTACACTCTTTGCTGTCTATTTCACGCTTCACACTCGTACAGGTAGTGGCCCAGACGGTGCTGAGATTTTCGAGTTAACACCGGTTTTACTAGAAACATTCTTACTACTAGCAAGTAGTTTCACAATTGGTCTTGGCGTACACGCTATGCGTCTTGGCAACAAAAAAGCAATGATGACATTCTTCATCATTACACTTATTTTAGGTCTTGGCTTCTTAGGTATTGAGATTGATGAGTTCTTCACTTATGTTCATGAAGGTGCAACGATTACAACAAGTGCATTTTTATCTTCATTAATGACTTTACTTGGTACGCACGGTGCCCACGTAACTTTCGGTTTCTTCTGGGGCGTGGCAATTTTAATCCAAGTAGCTCGTCGTGGCTTAAACCCACAAACGGCTAACAAAGCGTTTATCTTCTCACTGTACTGGCACTTCCTAGACGTAGTTTGGATTTTCATCTTTAGCTTCGTCTACTTGAAAGGACTGATTAGCTGATGAAGGAATTATTCCCAAAACAACATGTGATGGGCTTCGGCTTCTCACTATTACTAACAATTATCGCTTTAGCAGTTGTGAAATTTGATATGTCTTACAACATGGCATTTGCAATCCTATTAGTGACTGCACTTGCACAAGCAACTGTTCAATTAGTATTATTCATGCACATCGGTGAATCTGAAGATAAGAAAACATTATATACAACAATTTTATATTCAGTATTCGTAGCTGTTGTGACAATCCTTGGTACATTATTCGCAATGATCTGGGGTTACTAATAAAAAGCCGAGAAAATGGTTATCATTTTCTCGGTCTTTTTTTATAGCTACAAAAGCTAATCTCTTATATTCGTTATCTAGGATAATGCTTAATAGTAACTAGCGAACGAGCAATACATCGCAGGAAGCCATACGAACAATACGCTCAGCTACAGAACCAACTACCATCTTCTCTAATTGATTTAACCCAGTTGCACCACATACAAGTAAATCTACCCCAGGAAGTTGTGTCAAAATACTTTTCGGTGATCCTGTTTCTACAATTGCTACTACTTCCGTTACATGTGCAGCGTTCGCTTCTTTTTTTAACTCCTCTATTTTACTAAAATGCTCTTCTTTCAATTTCTCCGCATACTTTAAGTCATATGCTGTAATTGCACCAAATGATTTCGTGTCGATTACATTCACTAATTGTAATGTTGCCCCATACTCTATTGCTAATTTTACCGCTCTTTCATAGGCTTTCAACGACTGTTGTGAAAAGTCTATTGCAACAGCGATTGTCTTATAATTTGTAGCCATTATTGCTCTCCTCCATCTTCCCCATAGAATTCAAAGTTTTCAAAATCATTATATCATAATGGTATTCGATATAACTTATCATCATTTTTTTGCGGGTTTCCACGTCCATCCGTATTATTACTTACAAAATAAAGATACTGTTCATCTATAACGATATCGCGAATTCTTCCAAGTCCCGTTATGAGCTCTCTTTGTTTATTCGTCGCAAGATTAAATTCCAATATTGTAGTCCCTCTTAATGCAGCTACATACAGCTTATTATCATCATAATCCATACCAGAAGGAGCCCATGTTGTATTACTTCCTGACGTAAATAGAGGGGATATCATGCCCCGATGCGTCTCATTTCCTTCAATAATTGGCCAACCATAGTTTTGACCCGCTTCGATTTTATTTATCTCATCATTTGCGCTGTTGCCATGCTCACTTGCAAATAACACCCCATCTACCGACCATGCCAAGCCTTGAGGATTACGATGCCCATAACTGTAGACGACTGAATTAGGAAATGGATTATCCTGTGGCACAGAGCCATCTAAATTCATCCGCAAGATTTTCCCTTCTAATGCTGACGGGTCTTGCGCTACAGACGCTTGCACTGCATCCCCCACCGTTGCGTAAAGCTTGCCATCAGGGCCAATTTTCAGTCGCCCACCATGATGGAAGGTGCCACTGACAATATGATCGAGTAGCAATTGCTCTTCATACCAAACATCGCCCTTTTGTCGCAGTGTTACAATGCGATTAAACTGTTTATCTCCATCGACATACGTATAATAAGCGTATGCAAGTTTCGATTGCGTAAAATCTGGCGCAAGTACAAATCCTAATAATCCTGCTTCAGCAGCTGTCGCTAGTTCTTGTTTCAAACGAACTTGTTGTCTCTCCATTGTGCCCTCTTGTATTTTCACAATATGACCTGTTCTCTCCGTAATGTAAAACAGATTTTCAACTTTTTCGATTGCCCAAGGTATCTCTAAATTATCCGCAATTACTTCAATCCCTCTATTGCTGTGTGTTTGAATAGCTGTACCCTTCTCCTGCGCATGATCCGTAGGTTTTGATTGTGTATTTGTTGAACATCCCGCCATCATGATGACTATTAGTAACATAAAACAGATTTTTTTCACCAATCACTTTCCCTCTTTTCATTATGCAATTTATTTACTTTCCATTTATATTCCAATAAACTATTATGTACTTATCTCATTAAAAAATGAAAGGAAAAGGAGAGACAAATGGAAGAAGTCAAAGTAGTCTATGCTTTAATTAAAAATCTCCATAATCAAATACTGATGGTTCATAATCATGAAGGACATTGGTCTCTTCCTGGTGGCAAAGTGGAAGCACATGAAACGCTGATTGAAGCTACTATCCGGGAAGTTAAAGAAGAAACTGGCTATAATGTTGAAGTAGGAAAGTTACTCGCGGTAAATGAAACGAAATTCAAGGTTAGAAACCATCATGCTTTATTTTTCACTTTTGAAGCGCAAATAATAGGTGGCGTCGAAGAAATAATATTGCCTGATGAAATATCACACATCGAATGGGCTCCTGTAGACATAGCCAACGATCGAATGCCTTATTATAGAGGTGGCGTCGACAAACTTTATCTACATCATGCGCTCTATCACGATGAAGGTCTCCTATAACAGGCATATTTTATGCAAAATAAAAGCCACTACTTATAAAAAGTGTGACTAACGTAATGTTGGTGTAGAGCCTAGTGAAAATAAGGAAGAACTTTATCAGCCACTACCTTTTCACCAACTTGTATCCATTTACTTTTATCGTGTATATGTCCATCATTATCAAGCGGCGCTTGGAATTGACTAGCTCCAGTTGCATCAAGTAACGAACCCTCATCATAATCTAAGCCCACATTCGTCACATGTTTAATCACAAACGGGTTTTGAAAGCGAATTTGTGCATCATAGAAATCTAATTCTCCCTGCGTTACGATAAAAGGTACACGCAAATAGATTGTTTCGCCTCCCTCACTTGATAAAATCGTATCAAAGCTCCCTTTGTGATACTCCCAATTTCCCCCAATAGTAAAACCATGTCTCTCAATATGATCACGTAAATAGCCAAAAGTAATTTCTTTGCCAACAATACTCGATTCAATTTGTAACATTATATACCCTCCTTTACTTTGAATTCAGTCTATCCTAAAGAGATAAATACCAAACCAACTTCTCCACTTCCGAAAAAATAGAGGAGGGTAAAAAATCACAACCTTGCTCACACATAATGCCTGCTTCTTACGTTGTGCGCGTTCTGCGCATGGTTCACCCACTACGTTCCCAACAACTAATTTTTACCGACCTGTTTAAAGGCTTTTATCGGTTCTCTATTAACTTTTTATTCGCTGCAAAGAAAAGTATCAATTAATTATTAAAAAGTACTATATGAGCTTTTAAAGGGCTTAAATCGACAAGCTTATTCTTAGTAAACTTAAAACAGCTAACATACTCTCCACTTAAATGGACCGGTAAAAAAAAAACTGTAGACAAACCCAAATTTCTTTGAGTTCGTCTACAGTCTGTTATCGTATGTTTAATAAAAATTAAAGTTTTACGATGTTTGTAGCTTGAGGTCCACGTTGGCCGTCTTCTACTGAGAATTCAACTTTTTGACCTTCGTCAAGTGTTTTGAAACCATCACCTTGGATAGCTGAGAAGTGAGCGAATACATCGTTTCCGCCTTCTACTTCGATGAAACCAAAACCTTTTTCTGCGTTAAACCATTTTACTGTACCTTGTTGTGTCATTTAAATGACCTCCATTAATTGTATTTAATAATATCCGATTTCCTCAAAAGAAAAAAATTCACATATTACAAAAAGTACCGAATACACGATGACTCTTTGTAACATGTGAATTCATTGTTTCTTCGTAAACCATTTTATTAATTTTATTATATTATATAAAATCTCGTTTGTCTAGTACTAACATAAAAAAATCCCCGAACAAGTTACTTGTCCGGGAATTGGCTACTGTAATCCTTATTTTTCCTCGTTAAACCACAGTTGATCTTGATTATCTACTTCGCCATTATAATTAATACATATTTCTTCACCAGCTTTAATATCTTTGTAAGCAAAGAAATCAAATGTTTGGTTTCTAAAATTAATCTCATACGTTGCATTCGGTTCATACGAATGATTAAACAACATACCATAGCCTAGCAGTATAGCGGATTGTCCTATGCCATATTCAAAAGCATAGTCGCCAAGCAACGTTTGCTCAATGTACTGATGCTGTTCATTTGGATATGAAATAACCGGTGCTTCGTGTAAAAGCGCTCCTTTTGGGATATCACATGTAGCAAATACCCCTCTATTGAATTCTCCATCACTTATTGGAGATGTTTTAATTTCAATCATAATTTGTTTGTCTCCTACTCACTTTTAAAATATACTTTCTAACTTTACCACTAATTTGGTCCACGAGCGCATTTTTTTGTTTTTTTTGAACAATTTTTTCAAGTTAAATACATAAAATAGACATTTCAATACAATAAAAATAGCTGAAACATAAAAAATTCGTGCAGCATTCCTATTGAAAGGCGCTGCACGAGGAAATTAATTTTTAACTTTATTGTTTAATAAATGATTAATAATAACGATGATGATGATTAAACCAATCAAAGTACCTGTACGGTCTGGTTCAATGGAGAAAAACGTTGGAAGGACATATAAATTGACTATAAAGATTATGGTTGCTAATAGTAATAAAAATCGATAGATCATTTATTCTCAGCTCCTTATTGTCTCTAAAGTATCCCTACTAACTAAATGAGCATCTCGATTAAACAAACCTAAGATTACGTTACATGTGAATCCAATACATATAAGGTCCTTTCACTAAACCTTTTGCAATAATGTAGTCACCTGCTATGACAACATTGTTAAAAGATTTATAACTACCTGTAATATTTAACGCGTATTGCTCATAAATTTTGCTCACTTTTTGCGCTTGACCATTGACATAGATTGTATCATTTACTTTTAACGGGAACTGAATCATCAGTTTTTCATCTTGGCGTTCGCTTTCTAAATGATAGGTTAACTTCTTATTAACGACTGTATAGCTAAGTGCACCTTCTAATTGTTTGCCTCCGCTAATCTCGTCATCATTTACTAGTTGGATAGCTCCTTGCCAGCGATTACTAGCAGTCGGTGAAAACTCGGCTAAATAGTACTCTGGTGCTGTTTGTGATAAAGAAATCTTTTGCGTTGCATCAAATAAAATGGCCGACGGTTCAGCTAAACTTAGTAGTTCCTTATCAACAATTGGCGTCTTTGACAGAGCACTTGCAGGGAGGTATCCATAAACTTTATTTGAAGATACATATGCGCGACCATCTGCTGTTGTGAAATAGACTGCAACCGATGTACCCGGTTTGAATGATTGACTTTGCCATCCCGGACGAACCGATAAATCCACTATTTGTTTTACATATTGAATTGTTCCTTCAGGTAAATTCGAAACATAGTCTTGCGGAACATAGCCCCATACATAATCGATTGTCGTATCCGTTCTCGGATTGTACTCTACTTTTACATAATCCCCGCTTACTTCGACTACTTTAAAAACAGCTCCATATGGCGTTTGCATAATCGTTTTTGCTGAACGATTCGGACCTTCTTTAATCGAAACGCCTTTTGCAGAATTAGCAAAAATAGTTGTTCCTACAGTAAACTTCACCCCTGATACTTGTTGTTGAACCGCTAACGGCACTTCCTTATAAATAACTAAGTCTGTTGCTTGTACACGATAGCCGCCGCTCATTTTATAGACTTTGCCAACAGTCGAAAACTCATGGCCATAGACGCGGTAAAATTCCCCTTTTTTCACAACAAGTGAGGTAAATGTGCCATCAGCATTTTTTTTATATATTTTCACATCTTTTGAAAAGGTCAATTTACCCGTTTGCCCTTTCGTAATCTCCGCTCCATCCCAAATAACTTTTGCTTCTGTATTGGTTTGAAAACTGATACAAAGAATAAAAGTTAATAATACAATCCATTTTTTCATCATTATCACCGCTCCTTCTAATCTATTGTAATTGTTGCAAGCAAAGGCTCCCTCCTAAAAGAGAAAGCCTCGCGAAATTCATATACTTTTTTACCTTGCATCAATCAAGCATATATCAGTGTATAACAAGCCATTGCGCTTTAAATTCTGTGACAGGGAGCGGTTTACTAAACAGATAACCTTGTGCATAATCACAGCCTATTTCAGACAGGAATTGATATTCTTCCTCGCCTTCTACACCTTCTGCTATCACTTTTAAATCGAGCTGTTTAGCTATCGCTACAATCGTTTTGACGAGTGCTTTGTTCTCAGCATCTTGATTCATGCCAATGACAAAGGATTTATCAATTTTTAAAGAATCTAGTGGATATTTATTTAAATAACTAAGCGATGAATAGCCTGTACCAAAATCATCCATTGATAAACTAATACCTAGTTTTTTTAATGCAAATAATTTTTCAATCATGGACTCCGCATACATGGCGATGCTTTCCGTAATTTCTAGAACAATGTAAGACGCGTCAAGTGAAGCATTCTCTATCGCTGTTTTCACACTCTCTACAAACATTGGTTCAAGCAACTGCTTGACTGAAACATTAATACTTACTTTCAATCGTTTATTTGTTTCCTTATGCCAAGAAGCTGTTTGGGCAATGGCCGTATTCAATACCCATTTACCGATTGGAATAATCAGTCCGGTCTCTTCCATAATGGAAATAAATTCATCGGGTGTAACGCGTCCAAGAACGTCGTTATTCCATCTAATGAGCGATTCCATTCCAATAATACTATTTGTTTTCACATCCATAATAGGCTGATAATAAAGTTCAAATTCATCATTATCTAGTGCCGTACGTAATTGCTTTTCAATCATCATCTTGCGATAAAAATGTTGTTGCATTTCTGACGTAAATAATTGATAGTTATTTTTCCCTCTTTCTTTGACATAGTACATAGCTGTATCTGCATGCTTTATTAATGTATTAGCATCATAGCCGTCATTGGGGAATGTGCTAATACCAATACTTGGCGTAATAAAGAACTCACTGCCAGCAATCCAAAAGCCTGTTATAAATTGCGCTAATAATTCCTTCGCAAATGCCTCACTTTCGACGGCATCATAATTAGGAAGTAAAATAGTAAATTCATCTCCACCAAGACGGTAAATATTTGCCATGCTATGTTTTTCTTGAAGCAATATTTCAATACGTCTAGATACTTCGATTAATAATAAATCCCCTACATCGTGTCCGAGTGTATCATTAATATATTTAAAACGATCTAAATCGAAAAATAATATAGCATTCTGACTAGACTCTAATTTTGCTTTTTCTAAAAGGGCTATTAAATCCTCATTAAACATTCTTCTATTCGGCAACCCCGTTAACGCATCATGATTCGCTTGGAACTTGATTTCATCTTCATATTGCTTGCGTTCCGTAATATCTGTTGAAACTGCAAGCAACGCAGAACGTTCATTTAATTGGATAGGTACTTTGACAGTTTGAACCCATACTACTTCACCTGAAGCAGTAGTGATCGCTTCCTCTTTAATAAAATGCTTTTCCGGTAACTTGAACGTATTCTTCTCTCGTTCGTAACATTCTTCTTCATCAGACAATTCTGCTAGTAAATCACCATCTGTTTTGCCAAGCATATCTTGAAAACTAAAGCCCATTAATTGCGCATAGGATTTATTCATTAATGTATAGCGACCGTTTTCATCCTGCGCATAAATGTAATTAGGATTTAAATCAATGACTCTAAATAAAAACTGCTTTTGCTCATATAGCTTTTTATTCATATTATTTACGATAGCTAGATGCATGCGGCTCGATAAAATCAAGATCGAAATGGCAAAAACCAAAATAGCAATCGAGCTTGGATACAATCTTGAACTAGGAAACATATTTAAATAGCCAATCGCAAAGCCAATCGCTGTGAAAATATTAAAATATAATAAAAAAGAACGTTCACTTTTATTTTGTACATCTAAACTAATTAACAAACAAATAATCACCGTGACGATAAAAAGAAAGACATTAAAATTAAAAATCCATGCTAACTGTCCGTCAACTGGAAAGTAAAATTTACTAATATCGATTTGAATAAGTTCTAATTCACGAATTCCTTTAGAGCTCCATCCGATTATGTAAACAAGTAATGCAAATGCATAAGATATGAAAACAGTCGTACGATTAACAAGACAGCCCCACTTTTTCTGATATTCTTTTGGCAGTATGTCTTGAACAATCGTATATCCAACATAAAAAATCGTTGGTGTTAACATAATAGAACCAAAGCGAAAAAGCTTAAAAAACAGCATAATGGTCTCGCTGTTAAACAGTTGAACTGCATATAAAAATGACACATCTATGTGCCAAAATGAAGCTAACAAAAGGAATAAAAAAATAATTTTGGAAAGTTTATTTTTTTTGAATAACACTAAAATCGTAATTCCAACACAGACTGGAATACAAGATAACAAAAGTAAAAAAATAAAAAACATATAAAGAGCCTCCTATGTAAGTGTCAGTAATAAACAAGCATTATTCCCGCTACTTCCATGAGTAGTAATACATACAGACTCTACTGCTTGATGCTTCGTTTCAAAAACAATTGGTATGTCTTCAAAACCGTCTCCTGAAGTTTTAGTCGTCGGCGGTATGAAACCGTATTCCATTGACAACAAAGATGCAATGATTTGCATAGCTCCCATTGCGCCAAATGTGTGGCCTATCATGCCTTTTATTGAAGTAATCGGCACATCATAACCAAAAGTCTCTTTTAAAATGAATCGTTCGATCTGATCATTGATGTCTATGCCAAGTGCTTGGCTGTTAACATAGCTAGGTTTTATATTTCCAATTGTTTCTTGAAAAACATCTAGCATATGTCTCCCAGAAATATCTGAAGTTAATAGTTTTTGCCCTTCATTTCTTGAGATGACACGTTCAACTTTCCCATATATTTTCTGCCCGCGTGCAATTGCAGATTGCCTCCGCTCTAACACCAATACGCCAGCACCCTCTGATAAAACAAAGCCGCTATGCTGCGTTGAAAACGGTACACCGGCTTTTTCAATTAAAGTCTCCGTAGAAAGTGATCTTATTTTTTTAAAGCCATTAATTGTCCATTGGCCTAACGGGGCCTCTGTACCTCCAACAATACAAGCATCCACACTGCCAGACTCTAATAACTGTTTCCCTATTAATATGGCATCTAAACTTGCACTGCAGCCCGTCGTTATTGTAAAGGCAGAACCATTTGAACCGATAGCTTCCGCAACAGCATTTGAAAGTGTATGGGTATCAACAAGGGAAACCCCATGAACGGGAAATTTCCTTAAATCAAATGCATCCTTTGCATATTTTTCTATTTCAAGAATTGCACCTGCAGAAGTCCCCATAATGACCGCTATTCGATGTGGTTGAAAATTATGTAACGCCGACATTTCTGCAGCATCCAATGCAGCAGCAACGGCCATTCTTACAGATCGTGGATAACGCCGATAATTGACGCCGTTGATTTCTAGAAAACTTTCTTCTATCATTCCCGCAACAAGACTAGCCTGTGGCTGCTGACTATTGTGTAAAATGCTCTGCGTACAAATACCTTTTTGTAGTACATTTAAAAAACTATATTTATCTAATATTCCAGGGGCTTTTATGCCATATCCTGTTATGACTATGTCGTCCAATACTATCACCTTCACATTTCGACTTTATTTTATTATATACAACAAAAATAGACATAGTCTATATTGACAAGTCATAAGTTCTATGTGAATAATTTAAATGGATAATTTGTATCACTTTTAAGCAAAATACCGTAATAATTTAAGAATAATTTTTCTTTTCAGCTAATAGTTTACAAGGTAGATTAACATAATTTGTGAAGTGCTAGGATTAATTGACGATTTTTTGGTTATATTCAACCCACTTTTCCATCTCTCGTTCAACTGCTCGATTTTGCCATTCAAACCATATGCCACTGCATTCACTGCAATGACTTTCTACCCCGCTTTTACGATGTGTATCTTTACATGTAAAGACAGTTTTCTTACGACAGCTGTAGCAGTATAGTTCTTTATCTTGATAAAAGTCCAAAGCACTCAACTCCATGTTTTTACATGAAGTACTTTCCAAGTAGCATGTGTTTTATTCGCCCTATTGAGTTAGAAGTTGCACTTGCCCTTTCTTACATTTGCTTTTAACTCATAAAAAACCTTTCTAATCATTGCATAGCTGATTAGAAAGGCTTTTACGATACTATTTTTATCTACACTTGCTAGCTTTATCGTGTTACGCTTCACTAGGTGGAATAATGCCTGCAATGAGTAGTAGAAAGAATACTAATCCGATTAAGCAAAATAGTGCCGATGCAAAAAATATCGGACCTTTCTTCGCAATATATTGCTCACTTTTTTGCATGATACCTGTTTGAGCAGTAACTTGAACTTCATTGAATCGAGCCATTGGTCCTCCGCTACTTAAAAAGTAAAAAATTCCGCCTGCTATTACAAAGCCAATAAAAAACATAACTTCGATAAATCTGACAGAGAAAAATGAGGCAATACAATACGTAATAATTGCTTCTACAATCAATGTCACCATCATAATAATCGTATTTTTCTTTCGCATAACAATGCCAACTCCCCTTCGCTTTTTCCTCCTTATACGTTTGAATTAGCATTAAGTTCCATTTTTTTAAAAAACATAGATAGATTTTATGACTACGCTTCAAAAAAACACTCCAAACCCTGTTGATTAGGATTTGAAGTGCTTCCTATTACGTGCCTATCACTTTATTTATTCGCTTTATAAGCACTTAAGAAATCTTTTACTTTTGATGTATCAGCTGTTAATTTTAAACCTGTATCAACAAGTGGTGAAACCGTTGATACTGCTGGCTTTTTATTACCTTGGTAGTAACTAATAAATTCATCTTGGTTAATAGAGTAAAGAATAGCTTTACGTAAGTCTACTGATTTCGATACTTCGCGACCTTTTGGATTAACTAGTAAATAAGAGACAGCATTGCTATCAGCTGTTTTTAACGTTAAGTTTGCATCGCCTTTTACTACATCAATTTTAGTTTCTGGTACTGATTGCAAGACGTCAATTTCTCCATTACGTAGTGCTGATAACGCACTGTCATTATCTTCAATGAAACGAACGCTAATATTATTAATTTTCGGCTCGTTTTCAGTACCTGCTTGGTAGGCAGGGTTTTTCACAAAAGTTGCTTCGTAATCATTTTTTTGCACTAAAATGTAAGGTCCAGATGCGGCTAAATGGTTTGCATATGTTGCGCCTTCTGTAATAGTCGCTTGGTCACCATATGCAACATTTGTATTTGGATCATAGCTTGCTACGTCAAATGTGTTAATTGCTTTCACTGCCGCTTCAGATACGATGCCACCTGATTGGTGCGCTAAATAGTTTAGCACTTGCGGGAAAGGATTTGGCGTTGTAATTTTCACTACTTGATACTTGCCTGCCGCATTGTCTACACTCGCTTCGTCTGTCACAACTTGCGCAATCGCTGCTGGCAGTTTATCAGATAATTCATCTAAAACGGATTTACCATCAGCTGTTTTCACTGCTTCAAGTGCCGTAATATCTGAAACAATTTCTACTTTATCAATATTTTCATGGATAGAGTATGTGCGGTGATCTGGCACTGAATTTTGATCTTTCGCACGATCTAATGAGAATACAACATCTTCAGCCGAAACTAAATCGCCCGTATCCACTGCTTTGCCATTTTCCACTTTAGCAAAATTAATATCATCACGTAATACGAAGTAATACTCTTGGTTGTCTTCAGAAATAGCGTGATTATAAGATAATGAGCCTGTAGATACGACCTCATCTGTATCCGATAAGTTCACTAATCGCACATACATATTCGTATTTAAAGTATTAATCGAACCATCATTGCCTTTAATCGGGTCAAGAGAAGTTAAAGAAGAAATTCCTTGATGTAAGACTAACGTGTCTGTCGCATTTTTCGCCGTATCATTAAAGGCGATGGATTCCCATGCTTGTGCGCGTGATTTTGGTAAACGTACAGTATCTGGGTTTACTTTTTTTGAATAAATACCTTGGAATTTTTGAGAAATGTATAACGGTGCAATATACGCATTATCAAATACTAATGCTTGCTCTAACTCCTTATACTTCTCTTTTGCAGCATCGCCCGTTAACGTACTTGCTTCATCTATTAATTTATCAACGGTTGCATCAGCAGTTACACTATAATCGCCACCTGTTTTGAATAAGCCCCTTACAGCATAGTCTGGATTACCTGTTACCGTTGTCCAGCTAGAAATCGCCACATCATAGTTACCAGCATCTTTTTGAGCCGAGTAAGAACCGAAGTCTGGTTGAATATTTAACTTTACATCAAATCCATTTTTCACTAATTGATCGCGTACAATATTCATATCTTGCTCTTGAGAAGCCATACCTAGCACTTCAATGACTGGTTTAGTACTTGCTGAATCCGCCTTATCGCCTTTATTTTCAACATTCGATTTTGTTTCTACACAGCCCGCTAACGCGACCGCAGCAACGGTTGCCGATGCAGCAATAGTAAATAATTTTTTGTTCATCTGTCTATTCCTCCAATAAATTCATTTAGTTTGTTTTAGGATCAAGTGCATCTCGTAGCCCATCGCCGAAAAAGTTAAACGATAAGACGAGTAGCATAATACATAACCCTGGGAAAATAGCTACATACGAATTGGTTTCTAAATACGTACTACCGACTTTTAAAATATTGCCCCACTCTGGTATATGAGGCTCTACGCCAAGTCCAAGGAAGCTTAAACTACTCGTTGAAATGACCGCTCCACCGATTGTTAATGTCGCCTTGACAATCATTGGTGCAAGCGAGTTCGGCACGATATGCTTAAAAATAATAGCCGCATCCGATACACCGAGAGCCTTAGCCGATTCAACAAATTCATAATTAGCAATTTGCATAACATTGGCACGCATCGTCCGTGCATATGTTGGAATGGCCCCTACGCTCAATGCGATAATTAAATTCACTGTATTTGCGCCAAATGCTGCAATAATAGCAATGGCCAGTAATATACCTGGAATTGCATATAAAATATCTAGTAAACGCATAATAATATTATCTGTATTTTTCCCGTAATAGCCTGAAAATGCGCCAAGTGCTCCGCCTATGACAGCTGGGATAATAGTAGAAAAGAAGCCAACAATTAAAGAAATTTGTGCACCAAACACGATTCTTGAAAACAAATCTCTTCCGAAGTTATCTGTCCCTAGCGGATAGTCTAAAGAAGGTGTTTGTAATAACGCGCTGTAATTATTTTGCACAGCAAAGTCGTAATCAAATGTCCACGAACTAACGACCGATAGTGAAAACATAAAGATAATGAAGAACATACCGAATACAGCCATCGTATTGCGCAATATTTTATTCCATATTTTTTGCCATTTTTCAACGGCGGATGGATCCGTATTGCGTGCTTTTTTAATTAATGTCCAGCCGAGCAGGACTGAAAAAAGATTACCTGTTAGAGCAGGTAATAGTAAAACAACGCCAAGTGGCATCATCCATTTAGGGGCATTGCTTACCGTCACATTTCGTGCGACAAGCACAGCCATCACAGCATATAAAATAGCGAGTGCTAAAAATACACCCATCGCTAATAAAAATGTATCTACCACATACGGCTTAAACAAATTCAATGCGGAAATAACAATAATAAAAATTTGTGTAATGAATGCATAGACAGCAAAAGTATATTCTGCTGTTTTATTTTTCGTTGCTAACATAAATCCGAAACCAGCTGCAAATACATTGCCCACTAGTACTGTTAGCATTAATGGGTAACCTAGCAATCTTGTTCGTCGTTGAATTTCTCGTTCTTGTGCTAAATCCTTTTTGATTTTCAACGTTGTCAACCATACATATAAAGTCGTACAGGCATAAATAACAAATAGCCCAAGGACATAAGGTCGCCAAACGCCATTAGCAAAATTAACACTATTAAGTAAAAACAGCACTGAAAAAATAGCAGAAAAGACAATGGTAAACTGTGCATTGACATATTCTTGTGTTATTTTCATAAGCAGCTTTACATTTGATATGAATTTCACAATATACCCTCTCCTAAGATTTCTTCATTTTTGAACGAATGCGTGGATCAAAAAACGCATAAAGCACATCAATCACCATATTGACAATGGAAATGGTAATGGCAATATAAACAACCCCACCAAGGATGGCCGGAATATCAGGAATAAACTGTTTATCAACAATATAGCTTCCAATACCACTAATATTAAATACTTTTTCAGTAACCGAAGCACCGCCAAGCATACCGCCAAATAACAGACCAATAACCGTTACAATCGGAATCATCGCATTACGAATCGCATGCTTTGTGATGACTTTGCGCTCACTCAAGCCTTTCGCTTTTGCCGTAATAATATAATCCTCATGAATAACCTCAAGCATGCTCGACCTTGTCATTCGCGCAATGGACGCAGTAATAGATGTACCTAATACAACAACCGGCATAACAATGGATAACCAATTGTTCGGATTATAAGTAGCTGGGAACCATTGCAGTTTTAATGAAAACGTTAAAATAAAAATAAGCCCTTGCCAGAAGCTTGGTATGGATAAACCAATAAGTGCAATCAACATAAAGGCATAATCTGCGAAAGAATTCGGTCTTACGGCAGAAATAATACCAACAGGAATGGCAATTGCTATCGCCATTAACAATGAAAATAGCGCAATTTCCAATGTCACTGGAAACTTATTCATAATACTTTGAGTAATATTTTCTTTACCTTCAAATGAAGTTCCTAAGTCAAAGGTAAATAGCCCAGACAATGAATGCCAAAGCTGTACTAAATAGGGCTGGTCTAATCCATAAATTTTATTAAAATTCGCCACTTGTTCTGGTGTAGCCTCAATACCTAGCAAATTACGTGCTGGATCAAATGGCGATAAATATAAAATCGTAAATACTAATGTCGCAACCCCTACAATAACAAACGCACTTTGGAATAAACGTTCGACGATAAATCGACTAAACGCGTTGCTACATAAAACAAGAAGACAATACATTAAAATACCCGGAATAAAGGACACGGCTAAGAATATAGGATTTTCGAGCAATTTACTAAAATATTTCGTATAGGATTGTTTCGCTATACCATCGCTTTTAAGTATCTTATCTACTTCTCTATGAAGCTTCTGTTCTGTTAATTGATTGACTGTCGAGACAAGTTGCTGTTCATTCAGTGATCGTTTAAAAAATGCTGCCTTCGTTTGTTCCTGTTGCTTATATTCCGCTTCCCACGCTTGCATTTTTCCTTGCGAAATAAGTTGTTCTTTCGTTTGTGCAAACTTATGAGCATATGAATGTTTATCTCTTTTTAACAAATATAAAAAATATGTAACAATATGCACTGGAAATCCTAGTAAAAATAACACAAAAGAATAACTACTTTTTGTCGTCATTTCATTAAAAATTTGCTTAAAATAATAATTTCTATTAAACTTTCTAATATTCTGAAAATTATTCATGTATTTCCTCCTTTCTTCGCTTACTATAGTAGTAAGGTATGAAAATAAAATAAGATAATTTACATCACACGCTATATTGTACAATACCTACCTGTATAGTATAGTATGTATGAACGACCACATTTCGTCAATAACAATATTTTAAATTGATTAAAGGATGAGCAAGATGACTGAAAAAATTCTTGAAATACAAGATTTACGCGTTTCTTTCATTACTGGAGATAGCGAGTTTGAAGCGGTAAAAGGGGTCAACTTTTATGTCAATAAAGGGGAAACAGTTGGCATTGTCGGGGAATCCGGAAGCGGTAAAAGTGTAACGGCTCGCTCTATTATGCGCCTTCTTCCATCCCCTCCTTCTTTTTTAAAGTCGGGTACAATTCTATTCCAAGGGGAAAATTTAGTAACGCAATCCGAAAAGAAAATGGAAGCGATCCGCGGAAAAGATATTAGTATGATTTTCCAAGATCCAATGACTTCGACGAACCCAACAATTCGCATCGGTGAACAAATTGCTGAAGGTTTAATGAAGCATCAAAAAATGTCCAAAAAGGAAGCCTACGACAAAACGATTGAATTATTAAAATTAGTTGGCATTAAAAATAGCGAAGAACGGTATCAGCAGTACCCGCATGAATTTAGTGGTGGTATGCGTCAACGTGTTATGATTACGATGGCTCTTGCCTGCAACCCTTCTCTTTTAATTGCAGATGAACCAACAACTGCACTTGATGTCACAATCCAAGCACAGATTTTAAGTATTATGAAGCAAATGCAAGAACGTCTCGGCACTTCTATTATTTTAATTACACATGATTTAGGTGTCGTTGCTGGTATGTGTGATCGTGTGATTGTGATGAAAGAGGGAGAAATTGTTGAGGAAGGCACGACGGAAGAGATATTTGCCAATCCGCAGCACCCGTATACAAAACGTCTGTTAAATGCTTTACCGAAGCTTCATGAAAAAAAAGAGCCAAAACAGCCTCCGAATATTGAAGCGGGTACGGATGTCAATGTACCACTAATTGAAGTGCGCAATTTATCCAAGCATTTCGATTTAAAGAAAGGTGAACAATTAAAAGCAGTCGATGACTTATCATTCCGTATATATCCTGGCGAGACACTCGGCCTCGTTGGCGAATCTGGTTCGGGCAAGTCAACAACAGGGCGCACAATTTTACAACTCCATGAACCGACAGACGGCGAAGTGTTGTACAAAGGCGTGCCGGTTACACGCTTATCTAAAAGTGAATTAAAAAGTATGCGACGTCATATGCAAATTATTTTCCAAGATCCATACTCATCTCTGAATCCTCGTAAAAAGGTGCTCGATATTATCGGAGAAGCTCTTGATGTACATAAATTAACGAATTCAGCAGAGGAACGTCGCGCCCGTATAGAGGAATTACTTGAACTAGTAGGCTTAAAAAAAGAACATGCATTACGCTATCCACATGAATTTAGCGGAGGGCAACGTCAACGTATTGGCATTGCGCGTGCATTAGCTGTCGAGCCGAATTTTATCGTCTGTGATGAACCACTGTCTGCTCTGGATGTGTCGATTCAAAAGCAAGTTGTAGACCTACTAAAAGATTTACAACAACGATTAGGTTTAACTTATTTGTTTATCGCGCATGATTTGTCGATGGTGAAACATATTAGTGATCGCGTTGCCGTCATGTACGGAGGAAAAATTGTGGAATTAGCCGAAAGTGAAGAACTCTATGCGAATCCACAACATCCTTATACTAAAATGCTACTGCAATCCATTCCAATTCCAGACCCAGCAATTGAAAAACAGAAGAAACGTCAAGTTATGTCCGAGGAAGAACTGCTAATTAATCGTTTTAATTTAGACAGCACACAGCTTGTTGAAGTATCAAAAGATCATTGGGTGGCGAAGTAACCAATAATACTATCTAGTGGCGATTCTGTTGATTTTAGTGGCGATTTTGAAGGTTTTCGTGGCGGTTTCCGAGAATTTCATGGCGATTCCAGTACATTTAATGGCGATTCTCGTATTTATCCGATTCTAGTAAATAGATTTTTCTTATCCCAAATGGATAAACACCCCTCCACTTCTTTGCATCGTACATATTATAGATGGAAGAAAGGAGGGATTTCCATGGGATACTACGGTGGAAATGTAGGCGGCAATTGGAACAATAATTATTGCTGCAACAACTACGATAATGGCAATAACAACGGATACGGCTCAACTTTCGCACTAATCGTTGTGCTATTTATTCTGTTAATTATTGTCGGCGCTACTTTTATGCAAAAAAGAGAAGATTGTTAATACGAACATATAGATTTATCGCACCTCTCTAATAGCAAAGGGTTACTCCCAGCCTGGTAACCCTTTTAATAATTCAACAAATCTTCAATGCAAACACCATCTATAACGTATTGCGTAAAATAGACGAGCTGGTGTTTATTCTATATGTATGACTAATTCCTTTATACTTTAATCGTCTCAATGATCATACAAATAAACGAAAACAGTCACCTATGCATATGGCATTGATGACTGTTTTTCTTTATAACTGTTATACTTTCCATCCTACTGCGATATCATTGGAAGGGAAATCAATAACCAGCTTTAATTTAGGTACATAAATATATTTATCCCAACGTCTTACTTCTTCCACCCGATGAATAGTGGCTAGCATATTTGTTTTCATAACATGTTGGGCATTAAGGTCAATAATATAACAGACTGCATGATGTTCTTTATGATTGCTCAGCACTAGTTCCGCTAATGCGCTTTCATAGTCAATATAGTTAGAGAATATCGTTTTATGAAACATCAGTGTCCAGTCAATTCCCGTAGTCGAAAATGGGAATGCTTCAAAGAATTCATCAACAATTTTATCAGAATCCTCTTTGGATAAAAACACTACTTCTTCCGATCTGCCATTTGGAAATAGCGTATTCATTTCCTCTACCACAAGGTCATATGCTCTTTTTTCTTCCTCATCTATCGTTTTTTGTTTTTGTAACGCTAACAGTTCTTTTAAACGTTCTTTTTTATCGTTCAAGTTATTTGTCCTTTGTTCTCTATCTCACAAACGTTTGATACATGATTGCTATAAGTGCTGCAATATCATCATTGACTGCTTCAATATAGATACGATTCGTTAAATTTGTATTTGTATGATCTAAATTTCTAATATAAGCAATTTTTTCGCCATTGAATGTTAAAGTGCCTGCAGAAGTATAATCTTTTTCAAATTGATATTTGTCGCTATCGATTATAAAAGTTTGTACTTTTTCGATTAATTGGACACGTTTTTGCTTAATTGACACTGTTTTCAAAGTATTATAACTTTCAAGCGTATAGCGAATTCCTGTAAATAAACAATCGATTTTATAGATTGGATGTTTATCGATTGAAGTAACACGATAGCAATAAGGCATTCCTGTTCGGAGCAGTATATGAAACAGTTGTGTTAAAATGCGATGGCGCGTTTTTTTAAGGACACATATTACCTTCTTATCTTCATTAAAAATTGGCATACTCGTGTGATAAAAATCAAATTCCAGGATGCTATATGAATAAATCTGCATCAATACCTCTCCTATATCGTTAGAATGTACCTTATCATTTTCATGATTAAAACGAACAACAGCATGATGACTACAACAATATGTAACCATACAGTAATTTTTATAAACAGTCTCGCCCAGTCATTTCCTCGTAATTCAAAGAAAAAAACAATAGAAAAAAAGAAAAGACTAAGGACTCCCTGAAGCATACTACCATCTACAAAAAATGAAACTACATTAACTAAAGCACATAGCATAAATAACTTCCTATACACTTGTACTATCTTTTCTTGCCTTTGCACCTTATGTTGGCATTGATACACTGTATTTTCACCTCTTGTTCCTCTATTTAGCTGATTAAAATAATCATTAACCCAACTATCATTAAGCCATATAAAAAGGAAAACATTTTAAACACAAGTATCTTGTATTTGCCTCGAAATAATTTACTTGCTAGAAAATAAAGAATATCAAATAACACTGCGAGAAAAGTAAATGTATCACCATCTGTAAAGTCATCATTGTCATCATATTTTTTAAAAGCAACATAAAATGCATTTCCAGCAAGACAGCCTAATAGTATAAAAATGGCTATTAAAATATATAAATACATCAGAAATAACTCCCTTACCCAAATGCCCATCAAAAAAGCGTCAATCCATGTTGGATCAACGCCTACGTAGCACTTTAAACATCACAGATAACTGACATTATCATATCTTGTCAATTAACGTATGTCATCCGTTAATATTTACCTTATTCTCAACTAATCAGCTGTTGTTAACTTCCCCGCCTCGTAATACCCTAACTTATTGGTTATTTATAATAATTGCCCTAACCGCTTCTCTAAAAATAGTGTTCGTGCAATTGTTACTTGTTGTTTGCTCAAATATTTGGCTAAAAATCAAGTCATCACTCCCTCTATAAATAAAAAAGAGCTGTCGAAACAGCTCCTAACACTTACACATTCAGTGCGCCACGGAATCCTCTCGCAGCATAGTACGAATCGGCGCCATTGTGGTACATAAAGACTGTATCATAACGACGATCACAAAAGATGGCGCCACCTAGTTTTCGAATATGTGCAGGTGTTTGCACCCAGCTAGATGTTTTCAAATCGAAAGTGCCTAGTTCCTGTAACGCTCGGTATTGTTCCTCTGTTAGAAGTTCAATACCCATAGCCGTTGCCATATCGATTACAGTATTTTCGGGTTGGTGCTTCTTCCTTGATTCTAATGCCTCACGATCGTAACAAAAACTTCTACGACCTTTCGGGCTTTCTGTTGCACAATCATAAAATACGTATTCACCTGTTTTGTCATCATAGGCAACGACATCCGGCTCACCGCCAGTCACTTCCATTTCATTTAACGACCATAGTTTTTCCGTATTCGCTTCGAGCTTTGCTTGTACATTGGTCCAGTCAAGTCCTTGATGACGATTCATATTTTTCTCAAATCGATCTTGCAATGTGTGAAGTAATTCCTCACGTTGTTCGAGTGATAACTCTTTATTGTTCTTTGGCATTGTTGTTTCCTCCTAATTATTAAAGTCATATGAACAAGAAGCACTTATTATCATTATGGCATATCCTTCAGTAAACCTTCAGTACTTAAAATATACTTTGTCTGCTGTTCAATACTTGACAACGACTCCGTTGCAAAAAACACACCATTAATATGTTCATCTTTTAACCTTGTTTGTAAATTGATATGTTCACTCGTAAAAGGGTAATAAATGATGGAATAAAAGCTGGCATTCGGACAAATTTTTTTAAACTTTCTTGCCTTATTAATGATTTCATCGGCCCTTTTATGAATATCTTGTTTCGCTTCAATTCTTCTTACATCAATTCCTATTTTAAATGGTGCAATGGATGGATGTACTGCATCTAGTTGAAAGTTTTCCCCATCACATTCAAATTTAATTTTTTTAAAATCATCTGTTACTGCATTTTTTTTTAATATCGTAAGAATGGCTTTTTCCCAGCTACCTTTAAATTTTCTAATTTCTTTATCTACATAAAACCATCTATCCAGCTCACAGATGGCTGGTATGGCGAGCTCATTTGGCAACATTGGTTTAATATAGCCCGCTAAAATAGCTGCCTTATCATCTGTTAACTTTGCACTATACTTATCAATAGAAATATCTAAGTCACGTTTGATCGCTCTTCCCGCAACATTGACCGTGGCAAGGATTGATTTTACTACAATAGGGTAAGCGCTAAATGCTTTCGCTAGTTCACCAGCAGTCATATTGCCAAAATTAATAAACGGTACTTCTTTTATAAAGATAAAAGGTTCGAATGCATGCAATAATGCATTTTCAACGATAGTTTGTCTTTGAGACACACCATCCACTTGTGCGACTTGTTCTCTATGGCTACTATACTCCGTCAATTTTTCCCCTTCTTTCTAATCAGAACAGCATCCTCATAGTAAATTTTATTTTTCACATATTTAGATGATTTTGTATTAACATTGGCTAAATGATGTCTTACAACATCCCGTTTAATAATTTCTGCTTCTAGATGCAGTGACTGTGCCATTTCTACATACATTTCTCCTAGTTTTGCTTCTACATCTTTATAATACGAAGATTGTACGACTAGACAAGCATATCCATTTGGTTTTAACACTCGTTTGATTTCATGTAAAGAATCAAATGCATCTCTAAAATACTGTAAAAATATAGGGAGATAATAACTTTTAGAAGCTTTCGCGTGATGTTCTTTTACTTGCGTCAAAAAAGTGCAAATAGATTGGCCCCATTTTTCGTTCATCACAATGTTTTTATCAGCTATTACAGGTGCTCCCATCGTAGCTCTTCGCACTCTATCAAAATCCGTATGTTGTTTATAGCCTAAAAACAATAATTCTGGTTTTGTTGAAACAGCATAATCAATCCGCGTTAAGTATGGTGGAGAAGTAATAATAAAGTCTGCTGTACTCTCAGGAAAATTCATGTCCCTACTGTCCCCTTCAAGAAATGAAGGCATTGCATATTCAAAATTAAAAATATTAGAGAAGTATTTCTCTAAATCTTTTCTCATAGCATTTACATATTGATAAAATAAATGATATGTATCAATTTCGTTCACTTTCGAGCTTTCATTTACGAGCCACGTTGGATTTTTACCCGTTTTGAATTTCCCTACGTCTCGTAAGCATCTAAATAAAACAGCAACGTAAAAAGCTCGTAAAGTATCAGATAATATTTGATTGGACAGGCTACTTTGATGTTTACAAACATCCTCAATCGCTAGTTGAATTTTATTTAAATTATTTAAATCTTTCGCACTGACAAATTCTAACGTATCTTCATTATGTAAAAATTCAGCATGATTTAGTTTAATAGTAATGGCCGTTTCCATAATTTCATAGCCAATTTTCTCGAGATTCAAGTCTATTAATTGTCTCGTTTTAGCTTTTGAAAAAATGACCATGACAGGGTTGATATCTATACCTAAAGACTTGATGCCTCTCTTTTGGCACACTAATGCCGTCGTGCCACTGCCCATCCAAGGATCTAACACAATCGAGCTTTCATTCGCTCCAAAATAATCAAGCATATCTTCAACAAAGTTTTCAGCGTAACTAGCGTAATAGGGATGCCAATTATGAATACCGTTTCGTTCATTTTTCCCTCGCTTCGCTGATCTAATATTTTCTGCTAACATATTGACTGACACCATCCATTCAAACACGATGTATTATAAATAATTTAACAAACCGTTAATCATTAGTAAGAAAAATTACATGTAATTCATGTATTCATTTGGGTAATGCTGTTGCCACTAATAATCGTCTCAAAACGCCGCAGTACACTCATTTTATAAGACGAGTTTATCGGCAAAAACAGCCATAGTCAATTTGCAAATGCTATTTTTACTTAAGAAATTATTTCGATACATACATACTAAAAAAGCGCATCAAGCCGATATCAACAGTAAAAACACTTTCCATGAAATGAAGCTAACCAAAAAAACAAAAAGACACTTATATAGAAGCTTTTCACAATCAAATTTCACAAATCATCAGCACCTACACTTCATTACAATTACCGCATCGACTTCACATTGGATATAGATTATATGCTATTCCTTGATACACACAATCAATCACTGACTGTTAGTAGTACAAATGAGGACTATACCATACTAACGGAAGCGCTTTTCTTCCTATTTTAGAACGTGCGACGAACTAACGAAAAAAAGTGTTAGAATGACTGCTGTCAAACTAACACTTTATTATACCGTTGAGATTCAATTTGCAACGCGTACAGCTTTTGTCGGAAACCAATCGTTGGTACAGTACCAACAACTAGATGGACTTCTTAAATTAACTCAAACCTTCAGTAGTCATTGAGTAATTTTGTAAATAATCTGAGCTCACACTATATGAAACAACGTTATCATTATATTTCTTCACGATATCAACGCGATTATCATAATTAAAAACAAAGAAACGGATATCTTTTTTGCCCTTTTTTTGGTTGATGACGTACGGTGTGACATTGGACTCTGGCTCTAGAAATAATTTTTCATTGCCTGGGAAAATATAATGCTTTTTTAAAAAGGAAGCTTCATTGAAATAATCAGTAAATCGATTTTTTTCTGCTTCCGCTAAATTTTTACCGTTATAGCTTACTGTTACATCTTTTGCATCTAATTTTTTATGCAGTTCAAATTTACTTACAGTCCATGCCACAGCTATACTAGGAGGACTCATGATTAATTTAACAATAGAACCAATTACTACTGTCAAAATTAAACCCCATGTCATATCATATCAACTCTTTCAGTCATTTTATTATGTGAATAGCCTGGATGTTACATCATCCACTTCTCCATGATAAAAGGATTTATCAAGATTATAACCATCCAATTCTACGCTTTTTTGACCATCCACTTCACTAGTTCCTTTTTAGGCTTTCTCTACTATTTGGATTAGAAAATAGCCTATTCAACACCATACCATATAGGATTTGAATAGCAAATGAAAGTATTGTGACATAATAAAAATAGAGCATTGCTCCAACCTGAGGATTGGAGGGCTGCTCTATTTTCCTTCATCTCTGCTGCGAGTGGGAAAGTCTCTACATCATGAAATGAACGCGATTCAAAATATAATAAAAGGTAGCCGCATTCAGTTTTTCACAGCAGCAGCTAATGCTTTTCCCTTCGTCATCATATATATTTTCTATATCGTTTACACCATCCACTCGCTCACATTTTTAGTCATCCAATTAACTACAAACTATTCAGCGCTTGTGCAAACCTTTTAATACCTTCATCGATCGCATGTTCATCCTCTCTTGCGAAAGTAAAACGTACATAACTATGTTGGGAGCCCAATGTAGAACCTGGCACATAAATAACACCTCGTTTAATGGATTCCTCGAGTAATTGGGTTTCATTAAAATCTTTAAGAATTTTACACCATATATGAATACCCCCTTGTGGAATCGAATATTCCACAATACCATTTAGATGCGTAGTTAGACTTTGTATAATTTGATCTCTTCTTTTTTCTAATTTTTTCACTAAACCTTTCATATGGATATCAAAGTTTTCTGATGCTAAAAAATCATTGGCTATCCACTGTGTATAGCTAGAATGACCAAAATCAATTTGTTGCTTTGCATCGGATAATCGTTCAAGCACGGATGGAGGGCCAATAATCCACCCTATTCTTAAACCTGAAGCGACAATTTTGGATAAAGAGCTAATATATAATACGTTCCCGTTATTATCCATGGATTTAAGCGGCGCTATTTTATCGCCAGAAAAAGCAGTCATACTATAAGGATCGTCTTCCACTACTGGAATCCCTAGCTTTGAAGAAATATCTAAAATCACTTCCCTTTTCTTTTGATTTAAAATGTAGCCTGTCGGATTTTGGAAATAAGGATTTAAAAAAATCATTTTAATGCGGTGTTTTTTATATAATAACGCCACATCCTCTGGTTGGATGCCATCTTTCTTTACTGGTAAATAATAGATTTGGATACCTGCAGATCGAAAAGTCGGTAGATTATAATTATACGAAGGGTCTTCTATAGCAATTGCATCTCCAGGCTTTAATAAACATTGGACAATTAAATGTAATGCTTGTTGCGCCCCTGATGTTATTAGGATAGAAGAAGGATTCGTTTCAATACCGCGATAGTCTTTCACGTGTTGGGCAATCGTATATCTAAGATTTTCATTGCCCTGTGGATGGTCGTATCCTAAGCTTCCTATAAACGAACGTGTGGAAGTAATCTCGCTTAAAAACTTTTTCGGGAAAAGGTCTTCTGATAATTCTCCAGACGCTAAATTGATTAACGTATGCTCAACAGCTTCTTTTCTTATTTTTTGTGTTACAGGTAAACTGGGTAAAAAAGAACCCGCTTCAATATAGCGATTCCAGCTAGGAATCCGTTTTTTTGTAATACCCCATATATCTTTACTAATCGTCGTACCGCTTCCTCTAGTTCGTTCAATTAGCCCTAATGATTCTAATACATCATACGCATGAACAACAGTACTACGGTTTACATTTAATATACTTGCTAAATATCTTTCTGATGGCAATGGTTTATCAGCTGGAAATGTACCATCAGCAATGCCCTTTTCTATATATTCGGCAAGTTGTTTATAAATTGCTTTCTTCGCTTGTCTATCTGGTTTCCAATCCATACATATGCACCTCATCATTTCTATCAAACTGTCTTTTCGCACTATGATGCAAGCTAAAAGATTATATAGTAATATAGGTTTACTTGTCATAAACGAGCCACTTTAATGTTATTTTAGCCATCCACTTTACCATTCAACCGCTACAGTGTGCACAGAAAGTAAAATTGTTTGAGTGCCAGGCACTCAAACAATTTTATTCAATAGCATTACTCCTGCTCAGAACGCACGTAACGTAAGACGAGGGCATTCCGCGCAACAGCGAGGGTTGCGGCTTACGTCGTGCCCGCGGAAAGCGAAGTGGGTTTTTACGAATTATGCCCCGACACTTTGTAACGGCAATGGAGAAGTATTAGATTGATTGAAGACATGCTAACACTTTTTCCTTTTGTCTAAGCCACTATTTATGTTATCCGAGCTAGACTCTAGAAAAAACATAAATAGACCAGTTGCTCGATGATGAATAGCAACTGGCCATTTTGTTAGGTCTTAATTTAGCGGTTTTATATCCTGTTGTCGATTCCATTCAAATGTCTTTAAATTAGGGCTATTTAAATCCTCCTTCAACAATGACACAACCGCAATTCGACTATTATCATAAAGCTTAAAATAATAGTTTTTACTTTGCGCACACATAGCAGCGGTGTAAATTGTATAATCTGCTTTGCCTTCTTTATTCAAGACAACACCTTTTGGGATATTTACCGAAGAGAGAATATGGAACAACGTCGTGACGCCATCAACTTCATTTTTCGCTTGATTCGCATACTTCTTCCAATAAGCCACACGGAGGAAACGTGCAGACGGTGTGAAGTCCCCTGGTAATCCTAGCCCCCCTGCCCCTTGACCAAACGGTGTCAATATTAAATCGCCCATTGTAATATCGTGTGGAGGATTTGGCGTGACACCAATATAAGCTCTTAAATTGGTTTGGTGCCATTCATAACCAGGGCTATTGGTCATGACTCCAATCGTATGACGATGAATGCTTATACCTGTTTGATCCGGTTCAATGACAACCGTTTCACCGGTCGTATCCGTAAATGTATAGTGAAGAGGTGGTGCGAAACCCAGTATATTATTGGCCTCATTTAATAGTGTAAAAGCACTCAATTTGTTTATGACATCATCAACTGATTCACAACTTCCTAAAACTTGTGACACAACATAAATTGGATTAATGCCCCTTGTGCCTTCTTTCACTTTGTCTGAATAGGTTGCAAAGGAAGCATAGTAAAGCATTGCCCCCATTAAACCTTTTTCATTAACGCCATCGTACACAACAGGCGAAGCAAGGTCCGTGCTCCCCATGCCGATAAATGCATAGGGATTGCTAATAATGACTTCATTCTTCTCTTCAAGCAATCGAATGCCATATTTCCGCGGCACAATCACTACTTTACTATCTGGTTCTATTGTAAAATCCATTGTTCTAGCAAATAATGTCTGCTCATCTGTTGTCTGAATTGATAAGCTACTGCACCCTAACATGCAAACACTCCTTCTGTAACAATCAATATTGGTGACACGTTTTCTCTTACAAACCAACTATCACGCATTTCATCCAAATTACCGAATTGGCTAAATATTACTAATATTGTATTATGTTTGTAGGGGTGATGATTAATGGATGAAATCGACATTATCAACAAGGAAGCAATAAAAACGGATTTGGCGCTTATTAAATCATGTTTGCGATTAATAAATCAAACCGTTACTCTAAGCAAACGCAGAGGGGAAACGTTTCATGCATCAGAAAATGAAGAATTACATATGTTAATTTCCAAAATTGATCGGGACTTGAACAAAATCAAATTAAATATCCAGTATGAAACACCATCTACCATTAACCGTTAAAAGAAAGCGCCTTAAAAAAGGAAGCCACCTTGAGCTTCCTTTTAATTTTGTCGTTACGCACACTAAGCCAATACTAATGATATGACGACAACCTCGAAAAGTTGTCGTCATTGTAGCAATTATGCACCGTATGTACTTGAAGCAGTAGCAGTAGCAGTAGCATAAGCTGCGCACAATATGGTCGACAACTTAGTCGATATTATCGAAAAAAGGAACGTATGTTCTTTTTTAGGCAATAAAAAGCCAGTAAATATTATTAAGAAGCTCTTTCGCTCATAAACTTTGCAAAGGATTCTTTAGATCGCTGAATTAGTTTTCTAAACTTCGTGTTGTTACAATCAGCTTCCCCTGTTGCAACTGCTAAAGCACTACCTTCATAACCTAATGCCATAAATCTAATTACATTCGCATACCTTTCATTCACTTTTGCAAAATCAGAAATGATCGATGCCTCCTCCAACTTATCAAGAAATTCTTCTTCCGCTGAAATGACGTTCATATCTATAAGGTTGAAAAGTGTTGTTTCACCTTCCGAATTTGAAACATCGATTCGTCTGTCCAGTGAATCCAATCTTGCTGATTCATAGGAGACACCATCTTTATCATTCTTATTTCCTTTGGTTTTATATTGATTCCATGTATGCCTTTCGGCAAAGTCAAACCGACGAATTACAATATTCTTGAAAGTGGATCCACCAATTTGAAATGCTTCAACCGCTTCCCAAAGATTTTGCATAAACCGCGACTCAAAATCTTCTTTTGGAATCTCTAGCCCATAGTTTTTAGGTTTTGCATAAGCGTTGTTAACAGATTTATTAAGATAATTTCTCATTTCTTCAAATACGTTTGATAATATCGTTTCTTTCCTATAAATTTCCGTTTCACTTGCGTATAACTCTACCATTTTCTCTATTTCGCTCCATACGATTTTATTGGACATTTGAATACCTCCTTTTAGGAATAGTTATAATACAAAAGGAGATGTGCTTATTTATTGTCTATTTGTGACATATGCAATGAAAAAATGAGAACATTAGTTCTATTTATTATAGTAAATAATCTTCTAGTGGATTTCAAATATTTTTTCCACTTTCACCCTACAATTGCAAAATGCTACAGTCCAAAATTGTCGTTGATGTTTTTAACATAAAGAGAAAGAGAGGAACAATCTCCTCTCTTTCTCTATTAGTAATCCTTAATTTGTGCTTATTAAAATAAAAAGGAAGCCCCGCTAAGGCTTCCTTTTTTTATTAAATAATTTACAACATCACTTTTTCTTTTTCTCGACTAGTAACCATAAAAGTGTCACAAAAGCTGCAAACATCACCATCAGGAATCCATAAATCGGTGTCTGTGCTAACGATTGGTGGTTAATAATAATGCCGCCAACATAGGATCCTAAAAATATACCTATGTTGAAAGCAGCAATATTTAATGCAGAGGCCATCGTAATGGCTGATGGTACATATTTTTCAGCCAGAATGACTGCATACAATTGCAATCCTGGGACATTCATAAACATAAAGAGCCCCATAACCAGCACCAACAGCAATCCGATAACAGGTGACTCAAGCGTAAAGCTAATGCCAAGTAATTCAATGGCAAGACCAACAAAAATAATAAAAATTGAACGTAGTGGATTTTTATTTGCGAATTGACCGCCGAGTGTATTACCAATCGCTACACAAATACCGTAGACAACTAAAATGATAACAACAGCATGTGGCGAATATCCCATATATTGCTCTAAAATAGGTGAAATATAAGTATAGGCAACAAAGGCACCACCGTAGCCAATGGCAGTAATGAAAAGTATTAATAACATACGGAAATTGCCTAATACTTTGCCAATATCACGTAATGAGATTGGATTACCCTTCGATAATTGACTAGGCACTAACAATGCATTACTAATGAAACCGATAACTCCAATAACGACAATAAAGATGAAAGACAGACGCCAGTTCATTACTTGTCCAATAAATGTACCAAGTGGGACACCTGTTACTGTAGCTAATGTTAAACCAGTAAACATAAAGGCAATAGCACTTGCTCGTTTATTCGGTTCAACTACCTCTGCTGCAATAACAGATGCAATCGACATAAAGACACCATGTGCTAATGCAGAAATAATGCGCCCTATAATCAGGACAGAAAACATAGGTGCTAAAGCTGCTGTTAAATTACCAACGATAAAAATGGCCATAACGAGCAATAATACTGTTTTGCGACTAAGGCGTGAAGTTAGAGCTGTTAATAATGGCGCTCCAACCGTAACACCAAGTGCATATATCGAAACGGTTAAGCCTGCAGTGCTTAACGATATCCCAAAGCTTTCTTTAATTAATGGTAGAAGTCCAACACTAATAAATTCAGTGGACCCTATACCAAATGCACTAATTGCTAGTGCTAGCAATGTTAATTTAGCATTTGGCTTTGTTGAGTGTGACATACAAAATCTATCTCCTTTGATTTTCCTTTTCATGTGTAGTACTATTCATACATACCTAAATGATCTATAGAGTACTTTTAGTTACTTTTAAATACAGCGGGGGTTACAATGCAAAAAATATATAATATTGGTGTGGAAGCGACACTTGAAGTAATCGGTGGAAAATGGAAACCGGTCATTCTGTGTCATTTAAACCACCATGGTAAAATTCGAACAAATGAATTTCGACGATTGATTCCAAAAATTTCCCAAAAAATGCTTACTAGTCAATTAAGAGAATTAGAGCAGGCTGGACTAATCAATCGCAAAGTCTTCAATCAAGTACCACCAAAAGTTGAATATTCCTTAACGCCTTATGGTGAAGGAATGGAACCAATCTTGAACATGCTTTGCACTTGGGGCGAAAACCATGTTGAAGTATTACAGGAAAAAGGCGAAGATATTATTTTAAAACAACGTGATGAAGATATCGCGATGCAACAAACGTCGTAATGAGGGATAAAAGAGACTGTCACATATTAGACAGTCTCTTTTCCTTTTGAATGCTTATAGAGCAAAGTCGAATTCATCTGGGTTTGGCCCAACACGTTGTTCAAGGTTCATCGCATTGATCATTGCCATTTCTTCATCCGTTAATTGAAAATCAAAAATATCAGCATTTTGCATCATGCGTTCTCTACGCACAGATTTAGGAATCGTAATGACCCCATTTTGTACATCCCAACGTAAAATAACTTGAGCAATTGATTTTCCGTATTTAGTAGCGATTTGTGCAATCGTGGCATCTTCAAGCAGCCCACCTTGCATTAACGGTGCCCATGCTTCTAATTGAATTTGGTGCTTGTCACAAAATGCGCGAAGCTCCACTTGCTGTAAGTGTGGGTGAAATTCCACTTGATTGATAACCGGTTTAATACGAGCAAATGTTAATAATTTTTCCAAGTGGGCAACAGTGAAGTTACATACGCCGATTGCTTTAATCTTGCCTTGGTTATATAAATCTTCAAGTGCTCTCCAAGATTCCGCATACTTTTCTTTACCTGGCCAGTGGATAAGGTAAAGATCTAAATAATCTATTCCTAGTTTTTGTAGGCTCTCTTCATATGCAGCCATTGTTTCGTCATAGCTTAATCCGTCATTCCATACTTTTGATGTAATAAATAAGTCTTCACGACGTAAACTAGTAGATGCTAATGCTAGTTTAATACCTTGCCCTACTCCCGCTTCATTGCCATAAATAGCAGCTGTATCAATGCTACGATAGCCAACCTCGATAGCGTTTTTCACCATGTCAGCTGTCGCATCATTTTCTACTTGAAAAACACCTAATCCCATACCAGGCATTTGTAAACCGTTATTTAATGTGATTGTATCTTGTAAATGATGAATCATTTGTATTCCTCCAATATGTGTTTCTTGATTGCTTTCTCATTATGCAGTCCAGCAAGCGTAAAAAAAAGTACGCACAATTTTGTTTCATAGTAACGTCGAGGTAACATTTGTGAATTGGCAATGATTAGCGAGCTAAATTTTTCTTTAATTTTTATCATTACAGGAGTTAATGAATTAGTTAAATAGAAAACTAGCACTAGAGACGACTGAACGATGAACAAAATAAAAAGCCACTCCAATATAGGAAGTGACTTCATTTATAGGGTTAATCAAAAGTGACTACGTTTTGCACAACGGTTACTTTATATACCTCTTTCGTACTAATAAAGATCGTTTTAAAATTTTCAGTTTCGGTAAATGCATACCACGACTTGTCATTGAAGCCGTTAGACATTTCTTCTACAAATGTTTCTTGTCCAATATTATTTTTAATTTTATATTCTTCTTCACGACTTTCGTTGAAATAAAATTTCACCGTATATTCATAATCCATGAACCAACACCCCCTGTCTATCCATAGCATGGGACAAATGGGGAGGAAGTAATCATTAAAGTAAATAAGGTTTAGGAAGCTTTTTCGTCTAACTTATCTTGTTCAACACAATAGAAAACCAGAGCTATTAGCTCTGGTTTTCTTATATATCAAAAAATTAAAATTGAACTAACCTCTTGCTTAAAAAAATTAAATTTTAAAATAGGAAACAGCATTTTCTAGCTCTAACGCCATTGATGAAAGCTCTTCACTTGAAGAGGCAATTTCTTGAAGTGTAGCCGTCTGTTCTTCAACTGCCGCTGCCACATTTTCAAAGCTTTCTTGAGAGGAATGTGCAACGTTATCTACATCTTGAATGATTTCAACGACTTGCTTCGTATCTGATGATAGTTGTTGAATCGATGCAGACATCTCAATCATTCGCTCGGAAACACTTGAGACGATAGCGGTTATTTCATTAAAAGTGACACCAGCTGACTTGACGACATCTGCCCCTTTTTTCACTTCTTGTGTTCCATTATTGATTGAATTCACTGCAAAATCTGTTTCCATCTGGATTTGCTTAATCAATTCTGCTATTTGACTAGCCGCCTCTTTGGATTGTTCTGCAAGCTTTTTGACTTCATTTGCTACCACTGCAAAGCCCTTGCCATGCTCCCCTGCACGCGAAGCTTCAATAGAGGCATTTAAAGCAAGTAAATTCGTCTGGTTAGAAATATCAGATATTGTATTTACAATTTGACCAATATCATTCGAGCGTTGTCCTAGTTTAGACATAACTTCTGCAGCTGTATTTACCGTTTCATTAATCGTTGCCATTTGATTTATTGCGGAAGCTACGGCACTTTCTCCAAGCTTTGCTTTGTAAACCGCATCTTCAGAAATTTTAGCAACTGCATCTGAGCCTGCAGAGACAGAAAGAAATGTCTCAGACATTTTTGCTGCAGTTTCAGTAGCTTCCCTCGTACTGTCGATTTGTTGCAACGTTCCGGCAGTTACCGTATCAACGCTACCCGCCACAACTTGCGATGCCTGAGCCGTTTGATCAGTACTTACATTTAGCTGCTCAGAAGAAGCCGCTACCTGTGATGTATTAAGTTGTACCGTCTGAATAAGACCATTTAAATTATCCAACATTTCATTTAGATCGTCTGAAACTTGACCTAGTTCATCTTTTGTTTGAATATCCAGTCGGTGCGTTAAATCTCCGGCCGCAATCTTTTTAATAATTTCAGACATGCCAGTCAGATTTTTCAACATATACCGTAATAAAACGTAAGTAATCGATACTAAAATAACGATAGCCATAATGAAGTAGATTACTAGCTTTATAGTCATACCCTTTAATGGTTCAAATACTTCATTTTGAGTTACTGTTGTGGCAACAGACCAACCAGTAGATTCAACTGGTTTATAACCTATGTAATACTGTTCATTGTCTAGTTTAGCAGTTTCTAATCCTGTGTCCCCTGCCACCATTTTCTTCGCAATAGCACTAATTTCGCCATTTTGATTTAAAAGATTTTCCAAAATCAATTCTTTCTTTGGATGATATATGATGTTACCTTCAGGATCTAATAAAATACTATAGCCCGTCTCACCAATTTTATATTGCTCCATCATCGAAGGAAGGGAATCAAGGAAGATATCAACGGCCACAATACCTACTGATTCATTATTTACCTTCACTTCTTTCATTACACTCATTATAACTTTTCCGAACACTTGGTCCATATATGGTTCAGTGTAATAAAGACCTTCACTAGTCGTTACGGGCTTAAACCATGGACGTTCAGCAAGATCAAAGTCTGTATCGGAAAGTACGTTTCCTGTTCCAGTTAAAAAGTTTCCTTTTACACTCGCTACCCAGACCATTGCCACTTCTGGGTTCATACTTTTAATCGCTTCTAATGATTGATTCATATCTTTATAATATTCGTTCGTCAATGCTTCATTATGCGTTTTTGCTGTACTAAGATAGTGGAGTACGGTTTGATTACTCGTAATGGAATCCACTAGCTGCCCTTTCTCTGAAAAAAAATCATTTACATTTTCTGCTACCGATTTACTTTGAATGTTTACTTCATTTTCAATATTTACAGTCATCATATTTTTTGTGTATACGTTGACAATAGCAGCTGTAGCAGCAAGAACTATCGCGATAACTACAAATAAAATAAGGGATACTTTTGTTGAAATATTACGTCTCTTCATAGAATTCTCCATTAATTATGTATGTTTTGTATAAAGCTTTAAATGATCCATATATTCCTCGTTACATTTCATTCTCCTATTGTGTATTTTTTAGCCTCTCCCATAATTAACGTTCATTATAGAAAGGACTTTTGGCGTATTTTGAGAAAAAAACCCAAGATATATGTCCTAATTAATTTACCTTATATCTTAAAAGTGTGCAATATTTTTATTATATAATAACTTTAATTGCTGTAATTAATACAGGTCATATGTATAAGACGTACATTACAATGTGCCACTACTCAATAGTTCTATACTTTATGGTAATTATTTACCACGAAACATCAAAACACAACTTTAGAAACTTTGCACCACTTTTTATGTTAATATTTGTAATATATATTTTTTAAACAAGAAACGCGTACTTCTGCTTTGAAGCGAAGCACAAGAGCACTTGACCTCTGTTTAATTTTTACACCTTTTCTTTCAGAACAAACTTCTATAGCCTGTGCAATTCAAATAATCAAAATATAAATTTAGATTATAGAATCCTGCATTTATAGATGTTACTATTTTAAGGAAGAGACTACCAGAAACATATGTAACTATTATTTAAATAATCATTTGGAGGTAGACATGGAACAAAAGCTAATAGATCAATTGAACGAGTGGCATGAAGTAGACGAACATCAGCAAATTGTTGACTCGATTTTAGCAATTCCTTCAGAAGAGCAAGACTATCAATCCATTAGCATGTTAGCTAGAGCCTATAACAATTTAGGGCTTTACGAAGAAGCGCTCAATCAATTTGCTAACATTGCGGAAGCTGGTAAACAGGATTCACTTTGGCATTATCGGGTAGGTTTCGCTCTTTATCATTTACAGCAATATGCGGAAGCCGCTCAAGCTTTCAGCGAGTCTAATCAATTAGAGCCTGGTGTTCGAAGTACAGAATATTTTTTAAGACAGAGTACTCGAAAAGAGCAGAAGCAGCAAAAAGAGGAACTCCGGCTTGCCAAAAAGAAAGATTCCATAGCGCGTGGCGATTTTGCAGTGCAGAAGAGTCCTTTTTCAGACATGTCTCTATCAGATTTCTGGGATGATAGTGAATACGCAAGATCATCCTATCAATGTGAGCCACCAACAGACGAACTAATCGATTCTATTGAAAAAGAACTTGGTTATAAGCTTCCCGCCTCTTATATTTCCTTAATGAAACAGCAAAATGGCGGAGTACCAAGGAGCACTTGCTTTCCAACAGAGGAGCCAACTTCCTGGGCTGAGGATCATATTGCCATTACAGGAATTGCGGGTATCGGGCGCGAGAAAAGCTATTCCCTGTGCGGAGACCTAGGCAGTCAATTTATGATTGAGGAATGGGGATATCCAGATATTGGAGTAGTCATTTGTGATTGTCCATCAGCCGGTCATGATGTTGTGATGCTAGACTATCGAGCTTGTGGTAAAGATGGTGAACCCGAAGTTATTCATGTCGATCAAGAAGATGATTATGAGATCACTTTCCTTGCCGATAATTTTGAAGCGTTTATTAGAGGCTTAGTGAGTGAAGAACACTATGATACTTCTGAACAAGACAAAGAAGATGCACTAGCTAAAGTAGCGCACGGTAAGTTTTCTCCTTTGCTGGAAGAGTTATGCTCTTGCGTAACCGAAGTAGAACAAGTGGAGCAAAAAATCCGCAGCATCTGTACACAAATTGTCGAAGAGAAAGGCCATTTCAGTTTTCATGCAGATGAATTATCCTATGCCATGTATGATGTGCAGTTTTGGTTATATACCAAGTCGTATCCGGATACTAGTCACGATCAATATGTATCCATTTATCAGAACATCATCGCATTTGGCGGAGAATTCGGACAAGGAGGCTATGCTCCTGGCTTTATTACAGATTGGCTTGAACGACGTATGAAGGAAGGACGTATCGTCCACAATCACGGGAAGATTCACTTTACCGATTCCTACAAAGAGGAAGTAATTAATAAATTAAAAAATGTCTAAAATGAAAAGAGATTTTTTTTACATTTACAACTAAACATTGAAATGTAAAGCCTGTATCGATAATTACTTCGTAATTATCGATACAGGCTTAAAATAAGAAGTTAGCTAAATCCATACATTCCATATTTGTTGGAACGTCGTTGATTAAATGTTTTCCATCTACACACTTTTATGATTTGGTTTGTATAACTTCCCTTTATGCATCAACAGTCTTTTTTTCGGTAGTCTTGCTACTGCTTCTGCGCTGCAACTGGCATCTACAAATACAAAACTGGCCTCATCCCCTACTTTAGGCCACACCTGGTCACCTTCCTCATTCAATGGCGTTACGCCTTGTGTAATTAAACTTAAACTTTCTCGTAACGAGCGTTCGCTTGATTTCCCAGTGTATTCGCAAAAATTATATACTTTTTCCAAAATATCACCTGGAACAAAAGGGCTCCAAGAATCAAAAAAACCGTCACAGCCCAAGGAAACTTTAACGCCTTGTGCTCTCATAATATCTATTGGAATAAGTTGAGCGTTTATAGAAATAGGGATAGTAGACATAATTTCCACATTATGATCGCTTAATTTTTTGGCAAATTGCTTTTGTATAGGTGGTGTCAATTTACTTAAACCAAATGCATGACTAAAAGTAGTGGCTCCCTTATAATCTTGTTCTTTCACCATGTCCAACCATTTATCCATTGTATAGTAACCTACTCGTCCTCTATCATGCAGATGCATGTCGACATCCACATCGAACTCTTTAGCTATATCCATTGTGACTTGCAGTGATTTTTCGATATCTTTATCAATGCCTGCCGGGTCAAGCCCCCCTAAGATGGTTGCACCAGATTGCAATGCTTGTCTTAATAAGTCAGGCATTTCTTCATGCGCAAGTAAGCCGTGTTGAGGAAACGCGACAATTTCATATGTTACATATTGTTCATAAGCTTTCAGTGCTTTTTTAACGCCTTCTAAATTTTTTAATTTAATGAATGGATCTATATTCACATGTGTTCGAATATGATTCACCCCATTACTCAAATGCAGTTCTATCATGGCAGTTGCTCTCTGTTCCACTGTTTCAGCAAGTTCCTCTAACTCATCTGCTTCAAGAGCCAATCTCTCGGATAAACAACTCACAGGTCGACAAGCTCTCCATCCTAATGAAAGGTAAGTCTTATCCAAATGATTATGCATTTCTTTAAATGCAGGGAGTGCTAATTTCCCTTCCATCTCAACTGCATTTGCATCCGGGATAATGTCTGTTGCGGGAATAATCGTCTGAATTATTCCATCTTGTGCAACTTGAATATGAAACAAATCGGTTTTTGTTTGAATGCTGCCATCATCATACGTTGTTTCACCAATTTCTAATCGAACGTTTCGTAGCCATGTACTCATCGAAATTCCCCCTTTAACGCTATTTCTTCCACATGAATTATGTTCCCTTTTGAAATTACTGTCGAAAGCGGGCACTGTCTGGCAATTAGATGCGCAGAGCTAACTGCATCAACGAGTAACGCATTGGCTGCATCTCCAACTTTTGGCCACTGTTGCTCCCCATTGTCATTCAATGGTGTTAATCCACCTGTTGCGTATTTCAAAGATTGTCCAATATGCCACTCATCAATGTAGCCAAAGCGTTGTACAAACTGATTTAATTTATGAATCGTATCGCCACTTCCAAAAGGGGACCAGTGATCTATCAGGCTATCATGCCCAAAAGCAACTTTTATGCCCCGATCATACATATATTTCACAGGAATTGTAATCGGACCTGCACCTATTGGAACCGTTGTTGTTACGCCAACATTATTTGCAGCCATTTGATCTAGTAAATTGTCTAATGTTTGTTGTGGCAAGTCCGCTAATGCGTATGCGTGACTAAGGGTTACTTCCTTATTGAATGATCTTTGTTGGATTTCATTTAAAATATGTTGGATTTCTAATTCCCCTAATGTGTTTTGTTCGTGTAAATGAATGTCAATGGCTACATCGTATTTTTCGGCTAATTGAAAAGTTGTTTTTAAAACTTCCCTACTATTACGATCTACTATAGCAGGGTCCACCCCTCCGATATGAGTAGCACCCATCTGTAATGCATTTTCAAGGATTGTTAAAAATTCTGGACCATTTCGTAATACACCATGCTGTGGGAATGCGACGATTTCATACGTTATTTGATCTTGGTAACTATCTAAAACACGTTTTACTATTTCCATATGCTTCGTCTCAATATGCGGGTCAACATTCACATGTGTACGAATATGTGTATGTCCATTTTTTATATAATACTTCACCATAGCATGGGCTCTCTCTGCAGCTACATCCAGTTGTTTAGGTAATATAGTCGCTTCTTCTTTAAAACGAGTAAAAATTCCTTCTGTAGCTGGAGATGGTGCTTTCCACTCGCCACCGAAGTATGTTTTATCGATATGTGTATGCATCTCTTTAAACGATGGAACGAGTAGTTGCTCTTTAGCATCTACTACTACTGCATCTCTTGTTTCAATTGTTGCAGCTATTTCAACAAACTTGCCATTTTCAATCAAAATATCAACTATTTCCGTTTCGGTAGCTGTGACAAACGATTGATCATACAAATACCCTGTTTCCAAACGCACATTCTTTAATAATAATGTCAAACCAATCACTCCTTTTATAAATTTCCTTGTTTCATAGAATAAACGTAAGCGAGCATATGTAAAATCTCTTAAGTAACTTGCACTCGCTTAATAAATAGAGAACAAACCAGACCAATAATAGCTATGACGACAGCAAAGGTATATGCATTTTGAATGCCATGAATTAAGCCCTCTGCCTGAACAGCAACATCATATGGATTATTAACGCGAGATAAAAAAGCATTTTGACTTTTATTCAGTATACCGACGGCGATTGCGGTACCAATTGCACCAGAAGTTTGGATAGTTGTGTTCACAATTGCCGCTCCATCAGGATAATATTTTCGTTCTAATTGATTTAATCCATTCGTTTGCGAAGGGGTTGTAATCATAGACATCCCAATCATTAACAAGGTACAGAAGATAATAATCGTTACCCCCTGGGTAGTGGTAGCTATTTGTGAAAAAACGACAACCGAAATGAGACCAAAAACAAAGCCCGGGATAACTACCCATCTTGGACCAAATTTATCAAATAAATGTCCTGTAACTAACGCCATAATGCCATTAATAATCCCTCCGGGCAGCAACAACAAGCCAGCTTCAGAAGACGATAAACCTAGACCGCCTTGTATAAACATCGGTAATAGTAAATTACTAGAGAAAATGATGAAATTACTTAAAATAGTTAATCCTATTCCCATCCTAAACATTGGATGCTTAAAAACACGAACATTAAGAATTGGTTCTTCAAGCTTTAATTGACGCCGCCCAAACAATATTAAGGACATTCCTCCGATTAAAAGAGAGAGCAACACCGGTAAAGCGCCCCATCCCATTTGTTCTTCTCCAGCTAGACTGAAGCCGATGACAAGTCCACTAAATCCCATCGTTGATAAAACAATTGAGATATAATCAATGGCAGGCTTTTTTTCAACGGATAGATCGATTAAATAAACGAGACCTAAGCATAAAGAAAACAATAAAAACGGAATAGGTATCCAAAATATCCAATGCCAATTAAGGTATTCCATAATAAATCCGGAAATAGCTGGACCGGTTGCTGGCGCAAACATCATAACCAAGCTAACGGTACCCATGGCGACTCCACGTCTGTTTGGTGGAAAAATAACTAAAATAGTGTTGAATAAAATGGGTGTGGCTAAACCTGTACCACATGCTTGGATGATTCGACCAATTAATAGCACAGTAAAGTTGGGCGAATTGGCTGAAAGCACTAAACCAGTAATAGAAAAAACTAATGCGGTAACAAATATCCTTTTCGTTTTAAAACGTCTAATTAACAAACCTGAAATAGGAATAAGAATACCTAATACAAGCAAATAACTTGTCGTCAGCCATTGCACCGTAGCTGGATAAATATTAAATTCTTTCATTAAATGGTGTAAAGCAATATTAAGGGATGTTTCACTAAACATGCCCATAAATCCACAAATGAGTAAGGCTATCATGAGTGGTATGTTTCTCACTTGACTTCTTTGATTGTCAGACATTATATACCATCTACAGCTCCTTTAATTGTTTAAAACAATCCCCTGTTACCATTTCATTAAATGCTAATCGTAATATGTAGTTATTGCTTATATTGAATATTTAATAATAGTCATGACTACCTTACGATACTATAGCGAGATATTTTAAATAAGCTCACAGAATAATTATTGCAATATCTTAGCAAATATTCTGTGAGCATGTTAGTCTATCAATATTTAAATTTAGAGCATTTTACCAAATAAGCGGATTGATTCTAGCTACCAGCTTGTTAAACACGGATATGTTTACTTACTTTATTATGATTTAAGCAAACTCGAAACCAATTCCCCTCTGAACATTGTAGCTACTCGTGTGGCTCTCCGTGCAACCGCTTCAGCAGAACAAGAAGCGTCGACCAAAACAATATTAGCCTCATCGCCTACTTTTGGCCAAACTTGCTCACCTTCATAATTAAGAGGTGTTTTACCGTCAGTAATATAGCTTAATGTTTGTGCCAATGAGCGTTCATCCACCCATCCAGAAATTTCAGCCAAACGTGCAACATTTTCTAAAATATCTCCATTGCCAAACGGTGACCAAACATCAAATATATTGTCACATCCAACCGCAACAGACACACCTTTATTTCTTAACAAGCCCATCGGTGGGAATTTTCGATCAATTGGCACACTAGAAATAATAGTAATTCCCGCTTCAGCAAGTAATACAGCCATCTCCTCAGCTTGAGATAAAGGGATATCTCCAAGCCCAAAAGCATGACTAATCGATACTTTTCCTTGCAAACCCGCTTCTATTGTTAACTGAGCTAGTTTCTTTATTGTAAAAATGCCTAAATGATTCGGATCATGCAAATGCAAGTCAATTCCTGCTTTTCCTTCTACAGCTAATTCCACCATGGCTTTTAATGAGGCATCAATATCTCCATCCACAGTAGCTGGATCAACACCGCCGACATGTGTTGCTCCATTTTGTAATGCTTTTCTTACTAACTCTCTTGAATCTGTACGTAATAAGCCATGTTGAGGAAAAGCAACAATTTCATGCGTTAATTTCCCCTCATATGAGTGCAATGCTTTTTGAACTTCTTCTAAATTCTTTAATCCGACTTCTGGATATATATCTACATGTGTACGTACATGCGTAATACCAGATTTCACATATATTCCAAGTAACCTTTCCGCACGTTCCTGTGTGGTCGTCTTCAGCGTAGGAAGAACTTCTTTTTCAATTTCAAGACGTTCAAAGATATTACGCACGGGTGTTACAGAACGCCATCGATCACCAAGCAGTGTTTTATCCAAATGGCAGTGTTTTTCAATAAAAGACGGAAGTGCCAGTAGTTGTTGCGCATTTTCCCTTGGTAAATCATCGTTTATCTCTTCAATAGAAGGTATTATTTTTTCAATCTTTCCATCTTTAATTAGCAAATGGAAAAGTTCCGTATTTGTAGCTGTTATTATGCCATCTGTGATTTGGAAGCTTGTCTCTAACCGTGTATTTGTTAACCAATAAGTTGAACTCATTTAATCCAATCCTTTCTATCAATCATTAAGTATTTTCTTAAAATTCATTTCACACCAGTGTTTATACACCTAAAACTATTAGCAACGAACCTTCTGCAATTATTTTGCTCTATTCTTTATTATTGCAGTCCTAGAAAATGTTCGGTTTGCTGCCTTTTTACTTAATTGCCCAGTTGTACTTACTCCAGATTCTGGAGACGAGCTTTATGTGGTAAGCATAACTGCAAGGAAACATATAAAACTAAAATACCCTGCACCGCTATAAAAACATGTTATCATGTGGTTACTTATATGAAAAATATTAATAAAATTCGTTTCACTAATTTTTTACATATACCTAATGGAGAGGATGTTAATGATGGATATTCGGCAACTACGCTATTTTATTGCCATTGTAGAAGAAAAGAAGATTTCTGCTGCTGCAAAAAGACTTCATATCTCCCAACCACCATTAAGCCAGCAATTGAAAGCAATGGAAACGGAGCTCGGTTCAACATTAGTTGAGCGAAGCGGGAAATATTTAGTAGTGACAGAGGCGGGAAATGCGCTATACAAAAATGCTTTAGAAATAACTCAATTGATGGAGGAAGCCAAAACAGAGGTAATGGAAGTCGGTAAAGGCCTTAATGGAAGATTAACAATTGGCGTAAACACCTTTTCTGTTAACGGATTGTCTCATATTCTTGAGCAATATCAAAAACAATTCCCAAAGATAACTTATAAAATTCAACAAAATGAATCTTCACTTCTTTGTCAATTAGTCAGGGATCGAATTGTAGAATTAGCAATTATCCGCATGCCATTAAATTTGGACGATTTTTCTGTACGCCATCTCTGTAACGAACCTTTTTATTTCATCACATCTAGGAAACAAACATCATTTGATCAGGAAGTAGCACTTGCTGATATTCAACATTATCCACTCCTCATTCCAAGTACAGAGGGACTAGGTGTGCATTACTTAATTATAGAAGCGTTTTCTCGATTTAAACTGAATCCTCATATTGTTGGAGAATGTTCTGACATCAGTCTTTTGATGGATCTAGTTACAGCAGATTTTGCTGCCTCTATTATTCCAGAAACCTTACTTCAGCGATTTCAAGGATATCCGATAAATGCTTATCGGATATCCAGCACAACCGAGTTGACTGGATCAGTCGGAATAATATGGCTAAAAGATCATAGCTTGTCCAAGGCCGCCCAAAATTTTATAGAGCTGTTTCAACATATATAAAGGTTTACTCTTTAAAAGAAAATGCCTAATAGCTGATGAAGTCCTATCTAATAATAAAAGAGCTCACTGTCACAGCGGGCTCTTCTTGTTACCTATATATCTGATTTTGCAACGGTATTATCGGGTGTTAGCTTTTTCGTCCAAATTTTCTAATACTATCGTTAAAATATCCCTGCTCTCATTATTAAGATCACCGTTCAAATACGCTTTAATATATGGGATGGCTTGTGCTCCAAGCGCAACAAGTTGTTCATAGGCTTCATAATCTGTTCGCCAGAAACTTTTCATACTAGCTTCACCAAATTCTCCACCTTCTATCACATTCACCCAATGTTTTACTTGTTGATCAAGGGAGAGTTGGCGTATAGCATCGACAGCAAAGTGAAATTCCTGGTCTTTAATCTTTAAGTCAGGCATTGCTTTATACAATTGGTCTAAGGGTACACAGTTTCTGACGAGTTGGCTTAGTGTCAAATAATCACCACCAACGCCATCCGCAGCTGAAACGTAGGCAATGAAGTCCTCTGTTTGGTTTAATTGTTTTAAATCGGTCTGCAATCGTTGAATAACATCCATGGCGATTAAAAATAGCTCCGAATCTATAATCGTCTTTTCAAATATATAATTCTCCTTATTGCTTAAATACTCGGGCGTTTCTTGACTAATACAGCTGTACATTTCAAGATAGCTTTCAAGGCACTCAGGCATCTCTTCAAACATAAAAGGATAATCACCTTCACTAAATTTACATGCATGATAAACCTGCTCTTTTGTTTGATTATAAATCTCGTCACCAGTTGTAATATAATTTTCTTGATAACTTGCGTAACAATCAGCAACAGTTTGCTCTATGGAAGCCCGATTATTTATGTACACGATATAACTACCGTTATAGCTATCGGTATAGATGGAGAAAGTATACACATCTTTATTTCTTCCTTCCTCTATATAGCTAGAGATAGCCGACTTGCAAAAGTCGTATAGCGCATTCTCAAAATCGTTTCTACTAATTAATATCCCTTCATATGGATCATATGTCGGGATTTCCTGAATGGTTTGAGAAGTTGTGCATAGTAGAAACATACCTTTGCCTTCCAAATCTCTTGTTCCACTGATTAACCTTCCAATTTGAACATCATAACTCATTGTGATATACATCCCCTTTATCGTTTATAGTCGGGTTGTTCCAACGTAATAGGATTTAAATTACTGCGTACCCAGCACACTGCTAGTTCACACAGCCTCGCTGGTTCAGCATCACCATGTCCATTGTGAAGTGCCTTTACTAATGTTTCTACCTCCTGAAGTGCAGCATCATTTAATGGTGTACCCATGCTAAAGTAATGGTGTAGACGATTAAGCATTTTGCGATATTGATTATCCCAGTTAACTCCACCGTTATCTAAAATTTCGTATGATACTTTACCAGTAATACGAATAACCTCACCCTGTACGGTTTTCGCATGTCCTTGTGATGGAATTAATAAACGCCATAGTTCATGATGTTGTGCCTGCCATTCCTTTGTAGAAACTGTTATTGGAGAGATGCCATCATGGGTCATTCGCTTCTCTACTGGAGGAACATCAAAAAGTTCGTATAGCTGCAAGAGTGCCTCATCTGTTTGATTTAAATATTCTTTATTAAAGCCTTCTCTGTGGAATTCAAAGTCGCTTCCAATTCGCTTTATAAATTTTTTCATTTCCTGCGTTACGGTTACGCCAGCATTAAACAAAATATCGGAAACTTTCGCCATATTGACGATATCGATATTTTTACACATAGCCAAAGCTTTTTCTAAAGGCGTCTGTTTCATCATATTTTCCGCGTTAATATTAGCCCCTTTGGCAACCAACGTCTGTACCGTATGTGGATTACAAAAACCTGCGGCGACAAATAAAGGTGTCTCATCTTGGTAATCACAAGCTTCTATATCTGCACCTAAATCAATCAGCAATTCACTAGTACCGTTCGAAGTTATTGCATGTTTATGTAAAGGCGTTCTTCCATAACGATCACTAGCATTGATATCAGCACCCTGTTCCACGAGCCAGCGAACGAATTCATGCGGGATATTGAAAAAGCTCAAGGCTGTTGATTTGCTATAACCGCAACGAGCATCTAATTCGCATTTCATAAATACCTCTTGTAATGCTAATAGATCACCTGCTTCAATTAGTTCTTCGAAATTTTTCGGTAAGGTCTTTTTCTTCTTGCCCATCGTTATTTTCTCTCCTTACGTCTGATTTTTCATTTTACTGTATCACTAAATTTTACCACTTATTCATTTCTTGTCTATTTCCTGCACCCATCGATAGGGTGTCATAAATATGGAGAGATTCCCTTAATAGAGGGAACGATGGAGAATGCTTGAGGAGTGTCTTAGGAGGGGGCTCGATACTTTATCATTTATTGCATTCTTAAATCTACTTCACTGCAATGACCATGTCTTGCTCGACATTCAGCTGATGAAAGTGACTTATTAAGGTATTAAATTCTTTTTCATCTATTGCATACTCAATGTCTATGGAATCAGCTATGCCCAGTGAACTTTCTGTCTCTTTTGATAAAATAATAGAAATTAATTTTTGGCTAAGTATTATCTTTTCTATTCCTCCATATGCTGCTCTATTTTCACTATTAAGTGTAATATGGACCTTATTGAGCATCGGTATGTCATCAATAAATAACGACTTTTGCAATAACACATAGTCCTTCGTGTCAAATTCATCATCTGCAAAACCAATTATTATTGTCTCATCCTCAATACCAAAATAAACAAATGACGCTTTTAGTAAAATGGACATTTAATTACTCCCTCCCCTAATATCTAGTTGTATTAATCGTTAATTAGCAAAGCCACATAGCAATATACGATTTGACTTTCTATCATGTATTTCCGCTTGCCAATAATGCAAATCATTTATTTCTCTGTACTCTAGTTCTTTATCAATCTTTTTTATATTGGTCTTAAATGGCTTTTTCAAAAATACAACAATGCTATCAGGAGGCCACCCTTCCCAAGTCTCCGCAATTTCATTCCCAAGCAATAATTCATTGTGTAATATAGCTTTCAATTTCTCAGAAAGCCCCTCAATATGTTCTTGCTTGATATTGTTATTGATAGCTATCCCTCGTTTCTTTTTATTAAATCTTAACGATAATTAAATAAATCCGTCTTCAGGTTCACCCACATCAAATCCTACTATTTTGGTAGCTTCCACTTTAAAGCGCTCTATCCAGGTGTGCCATTCATTATGATTCATCTGTGCAAAAAAGGATAATCCACTTGGTTCTACCGAGGCCATAATAAAAACATCATCCTCTTCGTGTCCAAACCAATAGGGAATGCCATTTGTATATCCTATCCACCCGGGCATACGCTCGTATACATTCGTCATCCTATCCCACACTTCAGACGGTAAGTCGTACCATATATTTAGATTGCATTGTTGAGCGTTACTAATACTCATTTGTGTCCCTCCTATTGCCCTCCATCTTCACTAATTCTCGCAGTCTTTTTAGTATCTTTGTTACATGTCCATTAATAATGACGGCTTCAAATAGTCCTTCCGTAAATCGATCTCCTCGTATATAACTGGTCATCAATTTTCGAAGTGTAGCTAAATCTGCTTTCTTGACATGCTCTTCTATATCATTTGTAATTTGCTTATAAGCTTCATTTTCATGCAACCAACTCTTCCAATCGAATACAATGAGAAAACCCGTCTTACCTAATTCATCGTGAAATTGTCGAATTTCTTCACATGCAAGCATATTCCTTTTTTCGTTTTCACTCGGAATTGCGTCTAGTCTTTGGAAAAAATCAAGAAATTTAACTAACTTAATTAACGTTTCATTGTTTATTTCTGGAAGGTGCGACAACCCATTCACCTCAATTCATCTATTTAAAGATTAAAATTTTAGGAATTCATAGTGCTAAATGGAATTCCTCTTTATTTATTTTCTAAATCACGAAGAAGTGACGTATCCAATTCCTCTTTCCCCAAATAACCGCTACATATAACTGGGCGGTTAATGATGTCATACAGTTTTTTAAGATCCGAAATATACTCTTTCGTCCATGTTTCAAATGAGTCGAATTCCGCCTTCGAAATTTGATGGTACTCAGGAGAGTCTGTTACGCCAGTTAAAACCTCATAGGCATAAATATTATCGCCAAACTTGCCGACAGATTGGTATCTACCTGTTTTTAGACGGACATATTCAGTGTATCTCAAGGTCATCACTATCCTTTCTATATTTTCTCTTACTGAAAGTCTTACTTCTATTGCTTTAGCAACTCGTCACGCGCTTCCGTCAGTGCGAACCCTAGCAGGTTTTTGCCCCGCCATTTCATCGGATTCTCCACATCTGGATTGGACTGGCCCATACCTATTCCCCATATACGGTCTCTCGGGCTTGCTTCAACTAGGATGCGGTTCTTCGTTGATTTAAGATAATCAGCCAGTTGCGGATTTTGCGAAAATTTCGCTAAGCTTGCTCTTTTGACAATGTCATAGCATTCCTTATCCCAAATATCTTTATCAAAGTTTCGAACCGCACGCCCAAAAGCTTTCATCTCTTTTGGATGCTTAGCATGAAGGATGGACTCCAGCATTTCCCCATCACCAAACAACCTCGCCTTCTCAGCCATCATAAACTGCTCGGCACATGAATATTGCGTTCCCTCTATCGTAAATGGGCACATCCACCATTGACTGAAGCAGCTTTTGTCGACTCTCCCATCCTTAGACGGCGTATGCCCCCAAAAAAACACAAATTTAAACTTCTGTCCCTCGTTATATGCTTTTTTTAATTCATCTATATTGTAAATCATCCTTCATCCTCCCAATTTCTCCGATACAAGCGAGATGGCCGATGCCCCGCATTTTCGGTGTATTGATCAGTCTCCGTCACAAGATCAGCCACTTTACGTCGGAATGCCGCCTTCAACAGTTCTTTATCCATCACTACCTCATAAACTTGCTGTAGTTCTGTTAAAGTAAATAACTTCGGCATTAAATACAGTGCAATATCCGTATAATTTACTTTGCCCCGCAACCGCTCAATAGCACATGCGATCATCTTTGCATGGTCGAACGCTAATCCTTCATTCGAGACAATCTTAAAATCTGTGCCAGTAGATGTCGACTTCGCAGTGATCTTCTTTGCCACGACCGCTGAAAGTTCTTCTTCTTCACTGCTTAGTCTAAGTTCGTATTCCAGCGTCTTCATGTAGCCATCCTCAATCAGCACCTTTTCTTCCTTAAGTGGTCGATACGTGACCTTGAACCAGGCGGCGTCTGCTGCATCATCGCCCGCCTTCAGTTCCAACTTGTCGCTATTAATCAAAGCCATATAGCTGCAGCTTATCACCCACGTTCTTGGATCACGGCCAATGTCGCTAAAGGTATACAGCTGCTCCAAATAAACGTCTTCCACGCCTGTTTCCTCTTGTAGTTCCCTTACTGCTGCCTGTTCTGTCGTCTCATTCGAACGGACAAAGCCGCCAGGTAGCGCCCATTTGCCTAAGAAGGGATGCCCTGCACGACGAATCAGTAGGACGCGTAGCTCTTTTTCCGGCAGTTTGCGATAACTGTCAGCCTCCTCTTCCGTGACAGTAAATATCACCATATCCGTCGTCACCGAAGGACGCTCATAGTCTCCTACCTTGTATTGCTGCAAAAATTCACGTTCTGTCAGTCCATCTTTATCTAACAAATCCAAATGATTTGCCTCCTTTATATTTATGCGTTAAGTAGTTTACTCTCCAAAATAGTTGCTGTAGGGCTCAAACTTCGCCAGTACTTCGTCAACTTTGTGTATACGTTCCTCCAGGCTTCCCCGTAGCGTAATATAAGGAATCCGTCGCTCCTTCAAATCAGCGATAATCTGTTTATGGAAAACATGCCGCTTCTGATCTCCGCTGCGGTCCCACGTATCGTCATAAGGAATATCATCATCACATAGGAAAAACAAATCATAGCGCTGTGCATTCTCTAAAGCGAGCCGTGTTAACAGCTCCGGCGCCTTGCCATGGTAATCCTGAGCAAACATATACGTCGTAATGGCATTCGTATCGACAAAAAGATAGCGCTTAGCCGCAAGCAATGCCTGTTCTTCACGCTCGATATGACCGACCGCAATGTCATCGAACGCTTCGAAGCCAATTCGGCGGTCCACCTGATGCTCAGTCCAATAATCACGACCGTATTCGCTTGCGAACGTCGTGCCATAACGCTGGGCGAGCGCTTCAGTAATTGTCGATTTACCCGTTGACATGGCGCCAACGAAAACAACTTTCGTAATTAAATCTCTGTATACAATGTCACTAACAAACTCTCTGTATTTATAAGGATTGGAACGAACCATCGTTGCTGAAATAGGCACTAGCTCGCGCGCTTCATCCACTCGTCTATCTACCGCTCCCAAAGCGACGCTCATATGTTCACCGTAAAATTCGCTTGAGTAAAAATGCGTAACTTGCTCTCCGTTCAGCAAACCGAGTATATACTGCTCTTCCCGAATCTCATGCTCTCTATCATCCGAATAGCCGTCTGGGCCATCCCAAGCTTCGATTACTCGCACTTGCGGATAAAGCTTGCGAATCCAATTTGCTCGGATATGCAGCGGAATCGGGCTGACCGTCGTCTCGTAAATAACGACAATCAATTCATCTACCTCTTGTAACGCCGTTTCAATCATAAACTGATGCCCTTTATGCAGCGGGGCAAACTTCCCCAGTGTAAGTCCTAGCGTTTTCATAGCGCCACCTCCTTAACCACTTTATTCCAAGTATAGTATCCATAAAACGCGTTGACCAGATATGCGCTCCACATTACAATCATCAGTAAACCTTCGCCACTACCATCCAGCATACGAATCGCCCACAATAGCACTGTGAAAAGATTTAGCACGATATAAACCAACCATTGTTCCTTAAATCTTCGAACCATCAAAATAGTCGCTACAATAGATAGCACTGTCGTAGTTGCATCGATGTAAGGCGAGTTTTGTGCTGGAATGAATGACAGCCCAAAGCCTATTAGCAAGCAGCCAATCACACTACCCATACCAATTAGCAGCAGTCCTCTTCGATCCAGCTGTCGCATGACTAGCTTGCCGTCTTCTTGGCGGTTATTTTTCCACATGTAGAAGCCAATGACATTCATCGGAACAAAAAATAATAAATTCAGCATTACCTCTCCAAACAAACCATTTATAAAAGCCAAATACGTGTACCCGACCGTATTGTACATACCAAATACATAACTCATTAGATTGCCTTTCGCCGCAAGCACCACGCATAACACACCGGTAATAAAAACTGTAAATCCAAATAAAGAATCCTTTGATATCACCGTAAACACGACAGCGATTGTGGTAAACAGCACTAACCACGTCATTTCAAAAAGATTCCAGCTCCCTGCCATCTTCTTCATCTTGCATCCCTCCGCTTTTTTCCGCTCTTTCATAGAGCAAATGTTTTTTCTTAGTATCATTTTGTTAATAACAATTCGTTACTATCAAAATTAACAAAAAATCCTGCAAAGGTCAAGAAAATATTTCCTAATTTTGCAGGATAATTTTTATTTATTGGTAATGGTGCAATATCAAAGTGGGGCATATATCGTCTAAAATCCGTTGCATCGCTAAGTCCATACTTACTTCTTTACATGGTACACTTTGGAAATAATTCCGGTTATACTAAAAGGGATGTGTAAAAGAGGGAAAATGAAACGCTCGAAGCAATCGAACTATCAAGCTCAGCAATGGAGGTGGATTAGATGGATGAAAAAAGTTCAAAAATGGAAACTTATTTGAATACAAAGGATATTGCCAAACGTAATACCTTATTAAAGCAATTCGTATTTGACTTACCAGAGGACGGAAAGGACTTTTTTCTAAAAGCCTATAAAAAAGAACGCTATTTAGATATGCGCCTGACTGCTATTAGAGGTTATGCTGCTTTTGCAAGCGAAGAAGAGGTAACCCTTTTAATGAAAAAAATGTTGGAAATCTTAAAAAAGCGTCCCGAAAGTACACCATATAATTATCAAGAATATGAAATTTTACAATCTGCTTTTTTAATGCCTTACTTGCTAGACAACTATTCTTATGACTGTTTTCAAATCTTTAATGAACAGTTAAAGAAACAATACGATGCCATGCCCGACGTTTTCAAAGGTATCTTTACATGTGACGCTAACGGTGAACATATCCAACTTATTCCCCCAGCAGTCGTCAAAAAAAACATTGAACATTTCCTACACAAACGATAATGGCGAAATGGGTGCTTACTTTGGTTATTCAGACACAATAGGCGGTTTTCCTGGATGACAGGCAGAGTATATGCGAGTTCCATACGGCAATTTTATCCCGTTCAAAATACCTGAGAAATCTGAAGTTCCTGATGCAAGTCTCGTTCTCCTCGCCGATGCTGCCACTACTACTTTTTGGAGTGTAGAGAATGCTGGTGTAAAGAAAGGAGATAACTTAGTTTTCTTTGAACCGGCTTCGGATATATCTGTTGTCACAAATGACAGACTAAACTACATCCTACGCTCCATTCTAAAGCGCATAAATATTAAACCGTTCATTATTGTCCACAGGCTAAGGCACACGCACTCTAGTATCTTATTCTACAAAGGTATTTCGATTTTATATGTATCTGAACACCTAGGTCACTCTAACATCGACATTACAACATCTACATATGCACATGTCTTAAAAGAGTTGCGAGAACGTAAATCTGAACAGACTAGTAACATCTTTAAGCAACTTCTTGATAATTAAATTAATCTATTTTAAACAATTTACAAGAGGCTACCCCTAAAATACGGGATAGCCCCTTGTAAATTTATCTTTATAATCAGATCATATAGAATAATATTTGTTATCCAATTTTCCGCAATCTGGCCCTTGAATACATATAGACGTACTCCTCATTAGAGTAATGCGGCCGCTAGCTGAATAAGAAAGAAACTCTGCTTTTCGTTTTTTTCATAATTAAATAAATTTTTACACCACAAAGTTCAATCTCAGTTTATTATGATTTATTTTGGGACGATACCTAGCAATCTTCTACCCATTAGCCATATTGCGAGACTGGTTCCCCACAAAATAAGGGCAGAGCCAAACCCCACTACAGACATAAATGCATTGATTTGATGCCCACCCAGTGTGACTTTTGCAGGTACAAACAGCCATGTATTAATAGCAAGTAAACAAAGGAGTATACCTGTAAAATAATAGAGTCTCACTTGAAAAAGTGTTGCCAATGGGAGAAAATGAACACCGACAATAATAGCTATTATGACAGGTATAAGTTCAGGGTGACGAGTAGCGTTACTGACAGCAACCGTGATTGCTATAGCCAAACCCTCTGTCGCAAAAATAATGTTAAACCAAAACCTCGTACGTTTCCCATTCCTTAAGGCTGTTTTTGAAACCTGGTTCGTCAATTCCCTGGTTGCGCGTATTAATGAAACACCGCCGATAAACAACGCTATACCTATGGAAACAGCAGTAACTAACAATAATGGAGCTCCCCAGCCTTGCAATCCCAAAATTCCTGTGTACGCCCACAGAGTACCAAAAAAGGCCATGAAAAACATACCAGATGCCGTTCCCCGTATTGCGGCACCTGGAATAGTTCTTGATGTTTGTGTCACAAATAAAATTCTCCTTTCAACTTAAGTATGTGTTCATTACAACCGCATATCAGCTTTAGTTCATCCAAGAAAAAATCCTATCTAACCTTTTATCATTATATTCATGCAGACAAATTATTGAACTATTCTACTCGGTTATCTCGATACACCTTATTCAACTAAATGGCCTTTTTCTTTATTACCTTTCCCGTGTAATGACTGCATATGCCCTCTAAAAAAAATGTATAGTAAATATTTTAGAAGGCATATAATTTTAATAGCTCATGAATTGACAAACTAGTAGCAGCTTCCATTTTAACAAAATATGGTGATTGCCACTTTTGAGTTGCTATTGCTTGTTTGCTAGTAGGAATATCCCAACTAGGATAAACTCTAATAGCCATTTTCCCCTTTGTATTAGCAGTTTTAAGGATGTTTTGTTTTAAAAGAACTTCTTTTTGAAAAACAAATTGGCCAAAATCACCAGTATTATTAAAAGTATTTATTACCAGTAAATCAGTGGCATTATCATATGAGAATGCTTGATTTTTATTAGCTTCATTCTTTTCCCAAAAGGAAACAAATTGTCCTACCTTGTTAGGTGTTATTTTTGCGACTCTAAATCTAACAGATTTAGAATTCAACTGAAATACCCCAGCCCCGTAATCTGAATTTTGGGTTTCCTCTCGGATGTTTTTTATAGTTAAATGATTAGGTTCATAAAGTAATTCACTTACAAATGTTAATGTTTTATTAAATTCATTCATAGTTTTACTCCTTATCTATACTACAAATATATCATCTGAGGACTTGTTACCCTAATGGCTTCTTAAAAACATTAGCTCTATTTCATTCGTCTATTCATTTTGGTTTACTGCACAATTTGTTTCAAGTAAGTTAGCAATACCACTTTTGAAGGTGATAACGAAAGAAGACACAATTCCTTGTACAAGAAATGCGTCCGATTGTGGCCCTTTAATGAAAACGAGTGCTGATCCTTATTACAGAATCGCTCCAGATTGCTGAAAGTCATTTTTCAGTGTCCTTAACTCACATTGGAGAACGTTATTTTTATTTATTTTGCATACTTTATAAATCTTCAATCATATGTTGCAATCCTTATTATTTTTCCCGACTAAACATTAAAATATTTAAACCCTCGGATACTTGTGGTGCTTCAAAAAATTTCGTAACATGAATAAACGTCTCTTCTGTGTCAAAAGTTGCTCTTTCGGGTTGTTCGATACACCTTTGTGCAATTTGACGTAAGCATTGCTCATTATTTAAATTAAGGAAAATTAGTTGATGGTTTGCATTTACCTCTGATGCAATATCCAAAAACCATTTTCGCTGTTGTTGAGTATTACCTGGAAAATCCATGACTACATCTGTACCAACACTTAAAATGCGTTGAACATGCTTTTTCATCATCGGCTTGAGTTGCGCTGAGAATTTAAGGTAGTCCTCAAATGTTGTAATCTGATTAGGGTAAAGAGATGCAAGCCATTCATCCTCAGATAACAATACTGCTTGCTTCTCTAAAGCCACTTGTTTTGATTTAGTCGTTTTTCCAGCTCCCATTTTTCCGCAGAAAAAGTATAGAGTCCCTAGTTTTTTCATATTTTTATCCCTCAATCTTATTTTATTGGTTATTGCCTTATCTTGTGAAATTATAATTTACAACCTTGCTTATTAGTAATCGTAATTGTTATGTAATGAAATTGCATTCAAAGCGTTGTTTTCATAAAAGAATATTATTCCACAATATAGCCATTTAATTGAATAACTAAAATCTGACTTCACTCATCATATTACTTAATTCTTTTTAAATTAATGCCCGTTAGTTTAAAAAGAGGGGAATTTAATAGCTATCATTTTTCTAAAAAAGTTCCCCTTTAAATTTTAATGAGAACCATTATAATCCATTATCTTATTAATATCTTCTCGAGGAAATTTTACGATTTTACCAATATGGCAGCCAGTTGAATACAAAAACTCAAATAGTGCTTTTTCCATCGTTGTTTGACAAGCTTCCCTTAGATGTTCTATCTCTAATTCTGAGAGAAATTTAGGAATCCTTTTACCTAATTTCGGCTCTTTTAATTTAGCAGTAAGATTTTTCAGAATATAACCCTCTTCATGTGACCATCTAAATAGTGATTTAACACAACGACCCCTATGTTTTACTGCTTTTTTATTATGATTCGGGAAATAAAATATAGTAGTAAAGCGCAATCTTTGACTTTTAAATCCGATAAATTTACTCTTGTTTTAGAAGGAGTGAACAACATGACAACTTTTTTAACACCATTTACTTTTAATAACGGCGTCACAATTCGCAATCGTTACTTAATGGCGCCAATGACAACATACTCAGCAAATGCGGATGATACGGTATCAGATGCGGAGATTACATATTACCGTGAGCGCTCATATGGCGTCGGTGCGGTAATTACAGCATGTGCGTACGTGATTCCTAATGGGAAAGGCTTCCCAGGTCAAATATCTGCGCATAGCGATAAATATATTCCGAGCTTAAAACGTATTGCTGATGCGATTCACGATGGTGGCGCAAAAGCAATTTTACAAATTTATCATGGTGGACGCCAAGCAGTCCGTGACCTTGTGCCAAATGGCGATGTCGTAAGCGCAAGTGAAACCATTGCAGCAGATGGCGGTATGGCTCGTGCATTAACGGTAGAAGAAATTGAGGAAATCGTCGTAGCATTTGGTGAAGCGACACGTCGCGCAATTGAAGCAGGATTTGACGGAGTAGAAATTCATGGTGCCAATACGTATTTATTACAACAATTCTTCTCAGGTCTTACAAATAAACGTACAGACCGTTACGGTGGCTCTGTTGAAAAACGTATGACATTCTTATTAGAAATTATCGATAGTGTACATCGTGCAAAAGTGCAATCTGCTGATGACCGATTTATCGTTGGTTATCGTTTTAGCCCAGAAGAGCCTGAAGAAGACGGTATCACGCTAGATGAAACAGTTCAACTAGTAGATCGTTTAGCAGATGAAAAGCTCGATTACTTACACATTTCATTAGGTGATTTCCGTGCAGAAGCGCGTCGTTATAGCGGCGAAAAAGAAAACCGTATTAAAATTTTAAAACGCGTGATTGACGGTCGTGTACCGTTTATAGGCGTTGGTTCAATTTATTTACCAGAAGATGCGAAAGAAGCGATGGAAACAGGTGCTGATTTACTTGCACTTGGTCGCGAGCTATTAATTGAACCACACTGGGTAGAAAAAGTAGCAGTTGGTGAACCAGTTATTACTGAAATGGATATGGGTCGTGATAATAACATTCCAGAGCCGCTCATGAACATGATGAAACGTAATGTTGGTTGGGTGCCAGGCGTAAAATAATTGTAAAAAAAGGAACATCTAAGACGAACCGACCTAAAAAAATGAGACAACCATAAAGAACAAACTATATACGATATACGTTTCGTACTTGGTTTGATTATGATTGAATCAGGCATTTTTATGTTTGTCGCTGGTGGCTTTCCAACTGTCATGAAAACGAAACAGCACAATACTATATGAATACGGTGGAGGCGACAGGTTATTTTGTACCGATGCTAGCGATTGTCAAAATCAATTGTGGGCTTTCTTTTTAATTAAGCGTCTTATGCCATTTTCATTCATTATTTTTATGTCACTATCTGTAAATTTGGTAATGTTCCATTTATTCTTAGAGCCATTCACAGGCTTCTCTGCAAACTCCCTTTTCTTAATGAAAGTTGTATTAATGGTGAAGCATTTACTGATTTATCGCAGTTTATTACATGCATTAGTATAGTTAGGGGTAAGAAAAGTTTGATCATTGAAACAGGTAGAACTAGTATTATTTATTGATACTGTCCTATCTGTTTTTTATTTTTTATCAACGAGATTTTATATAGGCTACCAAATTAAAATTACAAAATATTGTTATTCAATAACCTGGTCCCTTTAATGAAAACGAACGCTAATTCTTATTAAAGAATTGCGCCCGATTGTTGAGTACCTTATGGAAGATAAGCACCCGTTAGCTTAATAAACATCTGTTCGTCTTCATCCAAAAAAAGTTGTTGTGGATAAATTTAATAGTGGTACTACTATTATCGCTAAACTTAAACTCGCTTAAAATTTACAATATAAAACATTTTTTCATTATATTCCAATTTTATTGATAACACTTTCCCAAAGTGGTATTTTTATATAAAGGGGGTGATTGTATGAGATATTTATTTGGATTCATTTTTTTATTAATCGGTATTTGGCAGCTAATAATAACCTGGCGAACATTCACAGGTCTCAAGAAAGACGGAGATAAAAGTACTTCTTCTTTTATTATGCTAGGTCTGTGGAATAGTTTAGTATTTGCCATAATTTTTATTGCTGTTTCACTCGGCTGTTTCTTCATCAATTTATAAAAATTTCTATTTAAAATTTATTTGGTTTGTTCATTACTTTACAAAGAACGTGATAAGCCAATCTCGTTTTTGAGTCGTCTTAAGCAGTATATTAAGTATCGAACCAATACACATCCAAACTTTTATTATGTAATATTTTACTATAAATTCTTATTCACATTTCAATCCTCCGTTAAGAAAAAATAATAATGAAGCACATCTTTCGAATTTTTGACTTCTCAAATCTTAACAATATATTCCCTTGATTTATATATGTATTTTTCCTTATTGTACTAACCTGCACCGTTAGTTAAAGTGTAATTCTTCACAATATGACCTATATGATAACTTAATCCGAACGCTGATTCTTGTTACAGAATCGCGCCCGATTGTTGAATAACTTTATTTCCATAAATTATTTGAGATATAGTTCAAGGATTATGTAAAAAATCAAATTAAATTTAATATCGCCACAAATCCATACAAAACTAAAAGAAGGCCTAAGTATAATAAAGAAGTTAATCCAGTAAATGGGTCGATAATAAAATCCATAACTTCATTTAATTTTTCTTTAACAGAATTTACTTTCTTTATTCCTAAAAAAAGTGTAAACATTGAAATCACAATACAAATAATACCTGCTATCAAGGATACGTTAGCCACAATAAGAGTCCTCCATACGTGTTGAAACCTAAAATTATTATAACTTTTATAAATGTATTATCAATGGAAAATAAACGAAATTATAGCTTTCTCTTCTTCAACTAAACTGCTCCGTTAGCTTAAGTACATTGTTTCCCAAACTCACATCAATATTAATATAAAATCCTATTTTTAATTTAGAAGTGTTATTCAATTAAATGGCCCTTTAATTGAATAAAGCACTTTCCTTAATTCAAGGAAAGCGCCCGATTGTTCTAGCAATGGTCAATGTTTCTTACAGTGTTAATTTCCTATGTGTAAGATTTTACCCCTGCTCAGCCTTATATAACTCTTTAATTGATTTCCCGATTTCTTCTAAAAAGACTTCTTCTTCCGGTGTTAAAATGGTAGGAAACTTAAAATCAACTGGTTCAGCTTCCATTGACTGAAGTGCCTTTTCCATCTGTTTTGCCAGTTCCTCTTTGTTATTAACATGTTTCATTGCGATCTCAGACAATTTTACGGCCACGTTAAATGCTTCAGGCGATTGAGGGGAAGCTCCATCACTAATCAGTTTCTTCAATGTTGATAACCAGTCTAACATTTCTAGATCCATTTGGTATCGCTGTTCTTTCGGAAGTGATGAAAATTGCTCTGCAACTTCTTCTGAACAGTATTCTCTCACCCATTCTATCTGTTCTAGCTCATTTTCCATCTGAAAAAGAAGTGAACTTAAAATTGTCCATGTGATTGGCTCCCCCTCTTTCAAGAGGAATTGTACACGCTCCACAGCTTCGATTGCTCGATTTAATTCATTTCTTTTTTCTGTAAGAAGTTTATGTTGAAAAGGTAATGAATTTTTAAGTTGGTTTTGTGCATCCGAGTTATTATCAAGTAAATTTTTAATTTCCTGTAATGAGTACCCTAAAAATTTTAAGGACTGGATTTGCTGTAGTTTTGCTAAATCTTCAAACCCATATAACTTGTGTCCAGATCCATTCCTCTTTGCTGGTGTCAGTAACCCTAGTTCTTCATAAAACCTTAACGTCCTAACCGTTGTTCTTGTACGCTTTCCAAATTCGCTAATTGTGAACTCTAGTTCTTGATTTCCCATAAAATTATCCCTCCATCAATATTATAATTTTAGCTTAACGTATGACGTAACGGAGGGCGCAAGATAAAAATAATATAATAATCTGGCCCTTAAATGGAGTTATACTTCGGTGAAGATGCAACTTGTGTTTGGAATTACTTAACAATGGAATATTCCTGAAAAATTTACTGCTACCTGTAGAACAGTTAAAACCAATGCTCTTGGAGACGATAGTCTATACCTTCAAGTTGGTAGAAAATAAATCTTTTAAATACATTAAAGCAAGGAGAAAACTTCTTGTTTTTTTACATTATTCAACAATATGGCCCTTTAATGGAAGAAGGTGCAATCCTTATTAAAGAAATGCGCCCAATTGTTTTTGTAAAGTCATTCGTTTATTTCCATTTATTTAATTTCCCTTGAGTTCTAGATGCCTATTCCCCAACCATACCATCATTATCTCGATCATCCATATATGGATACAACCAATGTTATATTTAGGTTAGTTAAGTACAACAGTTAATATTAAAAGAACCTCACATATTAGATATGTCTACTATACAGGTCCTAATTTATAGCTACATCAACCTATCGCAGCCGATAGTTGAACAAGGGCGAACACCAATTTTAAGGTGATCGTCCTTTATTTCCCTAATGGACAGTATCCTTGTACTACGCAATAGCCCTTGAGTAAAAGAAAGATTTGGATTAAGTATCTGAAGGAGAAATTGCAATTTAAGTGCCCTATTACATGTAAAACAACTTGGTATAAAATTACTAAAGGTTAATCCTAACAGAGGCATTACGATAATCAAAAATATTACTATATGCGGAGTCAAACTCCGGCGGTTTTTTATAAAACTTATCCTTACAATGAAATGAGACACAAGAACTGGCCCATCGCTACCGTGACAGGTCACTGTTTTCAATGATAGAATACAGATGTGATTAAATTATAAAGGATGGTTGTTCTGATGGAGTTATTGGCAAAAAACACAACGGGCGGAAATGATATCGAGCAACAATTTATTGATTGTAATGAAAACCTCTTATTCGAGCGAATTAAATACGTTTCCTATATGCTCATCTTTACATATCCCTGTTTTTACATTGTGGACTTTATGCTTTTGGCTAAATTGCACAACCCGATTTATAAATTTATCCTTTCAACCTTCCATATCATAGGCCTAATGATTTCCCTAATCTTTTTAATACTCTTCCGCCGTAGCAAGGACCGCGCCAAAGAGGCGATTATTCTCACCTATTTATTTCTTTACTTGTTTATAGGTGCCGTCTCTTCAATCAACAGTCAGCTAAATAACGGTAATATCTATGCTTATATTATTATTCTCTTAGCCGCTGGTGTTATCTTCCCGGTTCGGCCAAAGCACCAAGCTTGCCTCATCACAGGAATTCATCTATTTTTCATTACAGGGTTGTTCCTTCTGGAAGAAAATCACTTTTCATTCCTATTTAAGCTGGTGAATTCAACAGGTGCAGCTGTCATTTCATTTACGTTAGCGTATGCCTTCTATTCATTTCGCAAAAATAATTTTACAAACGAATGGAAACTAAAGAAGAATGAAGAGAGCTTTCGCACATTATTTCACATTAATCCTAATCCATTGATTCTTTTTAACCTTAAAACCGGAAACATTTTACTCCTTAATCAGCAGGCTATCGAATACTTTCATTTAAAAAATAAAGATATTGCAAAACTTGATGGATGGTTCATGCTGACCACACCTGAGGAAAAACAAACGATAGAAAAAAAACTCGAAGAACATCAGAGTTTAAAAAATTATATGGTCAAACTTGAGCAGAAATGGTCAATGCTTAATTTTGAACTGGTCAATTATTTAGGAGAGTGCTGTGTCCTTATTGGAAGTACTGACATTACAAATTTGAAGGAAACGGAAGAAGAGCTTTATTATCATGCATCGCTTGACCCGCTTACAGGGGTCCTCAACAGAAGGCGAGGAATAGAAATACTTTCTCAACAACTAGACGGAGCATCAGATTTCATTGTCTGCTATATTGATGTAAACAATTTAAAAATGGTAAATGACAGGTACGGACATTCTGCAGGCGATGACCTGATTATTTCTTGCTGCGAAACAATAAAACACCATATCAGAGAAAAGGATGTCCTTTTCCGCCTTGGCGGTGATGAATTTATAATTCTAATTTTCGATCGACAAATAGATGTCGCACAAGCAATCTGGTCCAGCATTCAAAGTGAGTTTCAGAATATGGCTATAACTGGCCAAAAGCCCTATCCAATCTCAGCCAGCCATGGTTTTTATCAATGTAAACCTGGAAGTAACTTTAGTCCTGAAGAAATCCTTGAACTGGCGGATAAGGAAATGTATAAAGAAAAGTTCAAGCACAAGAGAAACCAATTTGCCTGTAACTAGACAGGCATCCTCCCCAAAAATTCCCCACTACAGAAAAGTAGAGAGGGATTTTTTTATGTTTTACGTTCCTTCCCTTCCCCGGAAGTCTCCTATATTCAATTTCTAACGGATTCTCAAAAAAGGAAAAGTGCCCCAAACCCTTGATATTAAAGGATTTGAAGCGCTTTTTAGTTGGTTCAAACTTGTTCTATCTGAACCCTTAGACGTCCCAGGAGGACGTAGTAAAACGTTGATATACCAATAGTTCACACTTAAAATGTTCACCTTTTGTTTACTTATATTATTTATAATATCTAATAATCCAATACACTGTAAGCCATATAAAATTCCTTCTTCACCAAATTATCCAATTTTCTAGGTTCGTTTTATCATCGATTTGCTGTCGACTATCCCTCTCATTTAACCAGTTATAAAACGGTACTGGACGCTCTCTATTCGTTGTTTCCTCTAAAGATGATGAATTTCCCAACTTCTTATCTAAACGCCTTACAGCCTTATCATATGCCCCTACAAATACAGTTCTCAATGTACTTGCTACCGTTAACGTACCTTCTTTAATATCCATAGTGATTTTAAATAATACATTTTTAGCTTTTATGAAGTCTGCTACACAATTAACGTTCGAAGCCAATACACATTTATATAATTCGTCTTTCAAGTTATCTGCTAACGGTAAACTATGCATGAAATCTAACAGCATTCCCTGATACTCGTTCATGTATTCTTTAGCCGCTTCTTTTTCAGCGTGAGCATTATTATATACTTGCTGTAAAGTGCTTGTTTTTAAAAGATTAAAAGAACTTAATGATTGGTTCTCTGTAAATTGCTCGCATGTCATGTCGTTACTCACTTCGTGGACTGTCTCCCGTTGAGACACGCTCGATGGGACATAAGGTAAAATACGATAAATACTCGCTCCTTTTATTCCGTTTAATTTTGTACTTGCTATTTTTTCAATGATGCCTAACTCTGTTAGTTTTTTAATTGACCTATAAACAGTTTTCGTTGAAATTTTCAAAGATTCCGCAATCGTACTCGCTTTTAAATGACAAGCGCCAGTATGTTCTAAGCTATGTGAAGCAAGCTTGAATAGAATGGTACGCTCACTCTCGGTTAAATTATAGTAGTGTGCTGCCATGTAATTATCAATAGCTCTATCCATTTCTGTTATTGAATTAAATGTTATGTATTGCGCTAAGTATCCAAATGCCATGTGCCCCACCTTTTTCCGCTTAAACGTTTAAGCGTATTTATTATATTATTCTATATACGTTTAAGCGGAAAGTCAACTATTTCATTCACGTTTAAACGGAATTATTTTATAATGGCACTAGGAACTATAGGTAAGGTGGTGAAGAAATTGGATATGCGAGTAAAGCTTAAAGAGATATTAGAAGAAAGAAGCATGACTCAAGGCGAGCTTGTTAAAATGACAGGGCTTCGTCAGGCTGTTGTAAGTGAATTAGTACACAACCAACGGATGAGTTTAAAAAAAGAACACATCACAAAAATATGTGAGGCGCTCGATATTAAACGTATTGAAGAAATATTGGAGCTTGTGGAAGACTAACCCTTTTCAAACGCCCGAAATATTACTGCTAAAAAGAAATAATGTATGGATTGGAGCCTTGTCTATATGATTATAATGATATAGAAGCCTTGATATAGCGTTTAACTATTACCTGCATCTAGCATTTAAACAATTAAGTCACTCACTTGAGTGGCTTTTTTTCATAAAATTTTTAAGTGAAATAGTAAGATAAATCACCAAAGCTATTGACTTGTGTAAATAGATGTTATATAATTAAAGTATAGAAAGGAGGTGGAAAAATGGAGGATTTAAGAAATGTCGTCCTCATCATTGCTGGAATCATCGCAAGTATCAAGGGGTCACTTGATATCTACGATTGGATGACTCGCAAAGAAGAGAACGACGAAGAAGAAAAATAATTTAGCAGAGGGGGCTAGGCTCCCTCGCTACTAAAATTATAACATCCTCCATTAATTTATGAAAAGAATATCATCGACTGACTGGTTAGTTTTCATCATTGTTGCTATTTATTTAGTGGACTTGGATTTTGATTCAATGAATGTAATTAAATGGTTAGGATTTACAGTTTCGATGTTATGGTTAGTGTTATTTATTTTGAAACAGACTATAAAAAGAAATTGAGGTGAACATCAAAATGGAATATAACATATCTAATAAAGAAGAATTTATTAATTTGGTTCGTACTGAAATACTAACTTCATCTGAGGTATTGGATGAATTACAAATATCCCGACAAGCATTAAACTCACTTGTTAAGCGTGGGAAGTTATTTCCTGTTAAAGAACTGAGCCGTGATAAACTGTTTTTAAAAGAGGATATAGAGAAACGAAAAGAAGCCTCTAAAGAACTTTACAATAAATACAGACCGTATGATGAATAAACACGAGAAACAATGTAATTTTATAAGACTCCTCCTTTTTTAAAGTCACTCACCCGAGTGGCTTTATATTTATTTATAAAATAATTTTTTATATTTAAGTAAAATAAATACAAAAACTATTGCAATTATATATACCATGGTATATAATAAAGATATAAGAAAGGAGGTGGCAACCATGAGTCGAATGGAACGAAAACGCTTAGAACAAGAGCGTAGAAAAGAAAAAGCAATGATAACGATAGCTGTCACTAACGTTATCACTGCGGTACTAAATTTCCTAAAAGCAATGCTGGGCTAAAGGAAATTCGGGTAGAGGGGAAACCCTCTCCCACCTTTATTATACAAAATATGAAAGGATGATGCACATGAAATATAAAGTGTTAGTAGCGTTATCATTCATCGCCTTGATTTTAACAGTGATAACATTCTTTTTATAAAGTAAACTAAATTTATTCGACTCAAACCTTAAAAATTTAACGGAGGAAAAATAATGACTGAAAATAATAAAATAACAGATGCGCAAAAGCGTGCTACACAAGCATATCGTGAAAAGAATCGAGAAAAAACACGTAAACAATCGGTAAAAAGTTCCGCAAAATCTTATATTAACAAGTACTGTGATTTAGACGATTTAATTGAATTAAAGCAGCTAATTTATGAACGAGAAAAAGAATTACAACGTGGAGAATAATCACAGAAAGACCAGCTAGGTTAAAAAATTTACTTTGCTGGTCTTCATTTATTCTTTACTACGTTTTTGCTAAATTTTTTATTTAGTACCCTACACTACATTCTGTTATCATCACAAGTACTCTCCTATTTTATGCAAAGTCTTTTACTCAACATCAGTAAGTTTTAAAATAATCAGTTTCCCTCTTGGTAAATAATTTTTACAATTAATAGAATTTAAAGAAAAATATATTGACTTACAATACTAGTACTAGTATAATTAAGATATAGAAAGGAGGTGAACAAAAGTGGATGATATAGAAAAAGTTCTTGCAATAGTAGTGCTAGTCGCAACAGCCTTTAAAACTTTCACATCAGGCTTTAAAGACATTTACGACATGCTGCATGGAACCAAGAAAAAGCGACGCCCCCCTAGCAAAGGTAAACGTCGCAAGTAACACTGGAAGGAGGTTAGCCCCTCCTTCTCCATCATATTATATCACATCCACTTAAAATAAAAATATAAACCTAACAAAGTGGTCTTTTATAAAATATAATTATTGGTAATTTAATAAAAATATAGCAAATAACACTTGACTTGTTATACTAGTACTAGTATAATTAAAATATAGAAAGGAGGTGAACAAGTGGAATACTTAGGAACAATAATAGCCCTAGTGTTCATTGCATTACAACTTCAATCAAAATGGCTCGACAACCAAAAAAAGAAGTTAGAGAATGAACAACTAAGGCTACAAAACAGAAGAACAAGAAGAGGGGGTTAGCCCCTCCTTGTTTCCTAAAGTATACCATGAACAAATGAAAATTTTAAGTATTTTACTCATTATCTCTCTTGTTGCACTGCTTGCGCTCTACATTCAAGGATTTTATTTAAAACGTGAGCAAAAAAGTTTATTGAAGGAACGTGATAAAAGTGTCAAAAAATCCGCAGACAGAAGCAAATAAACGTTGGCAAGAAAAGAATAAAGAACGTGCAAAATACACTAGTGCCCGCTCTAGGGCACGTAGTTTTATCAAAAATTCAGCTTTAGAGGAAGATTTAGACGAGTTTATGGAATTGATTTTAGAGCGTAAAAAATTATTAAGTAGCATGGAACAAAACCAAGACGGCAATTAAAGCCATCTTGGTTCTTATTTTTACTTCATCCGTCTTTGCTGGATTGTAATATACAACCCTACTAAACGATCCGTAGTCATCACACCATTTTGTAAATCCTTTAAGTGTGAATCTTGGATAATTCCTTCTTTAACAGCCTGAGCAATAAAGTTTTCTGTTTCAGTTTTCATAGCTGGGGAACCTGGATTCCAATTTGCATTTGCCACAATAGTTTCCTCCTTCTTGTCTTCCACAATTAATTGCACCTTATATTTACTGTTGCTTGGTACAATTACTTGTCCTTCTAATTTGTAGCCTTTAGGCATTAACCAAGTTGGTTTCACTTCAAAATGCGGTCGGTCAATACTCCCTATCCAGTCACCGCCCCAAGTCATGCCTAGTTTACGAGCGAT
>Ga0153921_1000073_pt1 | contig 93894 bp, 68 predicted proteins | sample TSNJ005MetaG_FD_104691 | JGI IMG/M metagenome (GOLD analysis project Ga0153921, IMG submission 104691) | Attine ant fungus gardens microbial communities from New Jersey, USA - TSNJ005 MetaG | ecosystem: Host-associated > Fungi > Mycelium > Unclassified | place: USA: New Jersey, Brendon T. Byrne... | reverse complement strand
TCGACTCGCCGCTCTTCAGGTAAGGGATCATGTCGATGACCTTGACCCGCTCCGCCGTGATGTACATCGACGAGTTGGTCACATCGAAACGCCCGGCCTGCAGGCCGGTGATCAAGTTGGGAAAGCGTGTGTCGAGGGTCTCGACCTTGCGGCCCATGACCTTGCCCAGGCCGTCCATGAACTCGATATCGAAGCCCGCCGGCTTGTTGTTGTCCATGTATTCATAGGGAAAGAATGTGACATCGGAGCCGGCGACAATCGTGCCGTCTTTCTGGAAGGCCGAAGCCGCCAACGAAGTCATCGCAACCGCAGCACCCAACAGGCACACGGCAAGGGGGCGAACACTTTTACGAAACGCTGTCATGGTCATTACCTGCAAGGTCTTGGGGGGTGGTTAGGCAGTGGCGGTATCTTGTCCGGCCTGTTGCACGAAGAACGACGCGCCGCGAGGCTTCTGCGGCAAACGCATGTGGTTGCTGGTGGAGCGCACCAGGCCACTTTCGGCACCGGCCACAAGCAGGCCGGCATGAACGCTGGGCAATGGGTTTTCGCCGAATGGCAGCGCGTCTTCAGCGGCGTAGACACTGATGAACAGCGTGCGCGGCAGCTCGGTCTCGTTAGGGCTCGACGCATGCAACAGCCGCGTGTGCATGAAGCACACGGAACCGGCCGGGCCGTAGCAGGCGACCGGTTGCTGGCAGTGCTCTTCAACCACCGCGTCGTCCACCGAACCGGTGAAACGCTGGTTCTGCCAGTGCGACCACAGCGGGCCTTTGTGGCTGCCGGGGATCACATTCAGCGGGCCGTTCTGCGGGGTCACTTCGCTGACCATCAGCAAGGCCGTGACGATGTCGTCATTGCTGTGCGGCGTGAACAGAAAGTCCTGGTGCCACTTCACCTGGGTCGCGGTGTGCGGCAGTTTCGAGTTGATCTTGCTGTGGTGAAACCGTGCACCACTGGCGCCGACCAGCTGCGCGGAAATCGCCGCCATCCGCGAGTGCAACGCCACGCGCTCATAAACCGCGGAAATCTCGGTAGGCGAACTCACCCGGCGCAGCGAGGGATGATCCGCGCGGTGGTCGCCCTCCAGGTCGAACCGCGCGCGGCCATCCACGGTGGCGCCCCAGCCCTGGTCATGGCTGCGGCTCTCCTCTACCCACTGGTCGAAGTCATGCTGCAACGCGGCCACTTCATCCGCCGACAGCACGCCTTCTACCACCAGGAAGCCGTCGCGCTGGAATTGTTCGATGTGTGCTTGCTCGATCATTTTAGTGTTTCCTGAACGTTAAAGAGATCACGCCAGCGAGACGTCCTTGAGGAACGCCTCCACGCGTGGGTTATGGCCGCTGCGCAAGGCATCGGGCGTGTCGTCGCAGACCACGCGCCCCTTCTCCATGAACACGATGCGGTCGGAGACCTTGAAGGCGAAATTCATCTCGTGGGTGACGATCACCATGGTGATGCCCTCCTCGGCCAAGGCCTCGATGACCTGCAGCACTTCGTTGACTTTTTCCGGGTCGAGCGCCGAGGTAGGCTCGTCGAACAGCATGATCTGCGGGCGCATCATCAAGGCGCGGGCGATGGCCACGCGTTGCTGCTGGCCACCGGACAACTGGTGTGGGTACTTCCAGGCGTGATCGAGCATGCCGACCTTGTGCAGCAGCGCGTAGGCCTGCTGCTTGAGTTCGGAGGTCGCGCCCAGTCGGTGGTATTTGGGCGCCATCAGCAGGTTGTCGAGCACGCTCAAATGCGGGAACAGGTTGAAGCTCTGGAACACCATGCCGATGTTCAGGCGATGCTCGGCGTGCTCGATGTACTGGGGTTTCTGCGCGCCGACTTTGTTCAAGTGAATGAACGGCTGGCCGTTGATCTGGATCTCGCCGTTGTCCAGTTGCTCGAGGCCGTTGAGCAGGCGGATCAGCGTGGTCTTGCCGGAGCCGGACGGCCCGATCACCGACACCACTTCACCCGGCTGGATCTGCAGGTTGACCGAGCCCAGCACCTCGACGTCGTTATAGGCCTTGTGCAACCGCGTGGCTTGCAGCGCGGCGGCGCCGGTGCTGGCCGGGCGCTGCAAGGCGACGCGTTGTTGCGTGGCCAGGGCCAGCACCGCCGCATCCGGCACGCGGGAGACATTGCGTTGGTTGACGTCGAGAAAACGCTCCAGGCGTTTGAGCAGGAAGTCGAACACCGTGACGATAAACACGTAAAAGAACGCTACCGCCGCCATGGTCTCGATCACCAGGAAGTTCTGCGAATACAGGCGCTGACCGACCATCAGGATTTCGGTCAGCGAGATCACCGACACCAGTGAGGTGAGCTTGACGATGGAGATGTATTCGTTGGCCAGCGACGGCAACGCCACCCGCAGCGCCTGCGGGATGACCACGCGCCACTGGGTGCCGAAAAACCTCAAGCCCAGCGCCCGCGCCGCTTCGCCCTGGCCCTTGGGAATCGAGAGCAAACCGCCGCGATGGATCTCGGCCACATACGCCGTTTCGCAGATCACCAGCGCCAGCAGGCCGGACCAGAACGGGTCGGCCAGAATCGCCGAGGTGCCCGGCAGCGCCTGGGGCAGGTTGTAGATGAAGATCAGCAGCACCAGCAGCGGCAAGCTGCGGAACAGCCAGATATAGCCACGCGCGGGAACACTCAACAACGGGTGCCGGGATTGCTTGGCCAGCGCCAGCAGAAAGCCCAGTGCGATACTCAAGACCCACGTCAGGGTACTCAGCTTGATCACCGTCCACGTCGCGCGCCAGAACTCGGCATCGCCCAGCAAACCAAACATGTAATTCCAGTCGAATGTCATCGTCGCTGTGCCCTGCAAAAAAAAAGAAGTTGATCTGCATCGATGGGATGAGAGTCGTGGCGGGAGGTGGTCAGGGTCAATTCGTAAAAGCCGGGGCACTGGGTAGGCAGAGCCTATGCAGCCCCGCAAGCCAGCCAGATCAGCTGTAGGCGCTGGCTTGCCGGCGGTAGCGATCTGTCAGTCAATGACTGGACAGCTGCGCAGCGCCCTCCCGGGCAAGCCAGCGCCTGCAGGTGCGCGCTGCCCAGGCACTGGCCAAAACGGTGCACGCCTGAATGCAGGGCGCGGCACACGCGACCTTTTGGTGCAACCTCAGCTCACACCACTCAGCACCCGCACAGCGTGTGGGTCAAAAAAGCTCGGCGGGGCCATGCCGGGGATGTATTGGTCGGAGACAAACATGCGGCAGCGCTCGGCAAACGCCGACACCACGCGCGACAGCTGGGTGTTGCTGGCCGTGGCATAGCCCAGCCGCATCGGCCGATGTGCACCGGCCAGGCGCAGGCGGATCACGCGCTTGCCGTCCTGGGACATATTGGATTTGGGCCGCGCATTCGCGAAGGAATAGCCGATCCCGTTGCCGACCATGGCGCGCACCGTTTCGAGGTTGGTGGAGCGCATGATGATGTTCGGCGTGGTGCCCGCCTGGATAAACAGGCTGAGGAAATAGTCGCGGCTCCACGGCGTATCCAGCAGCACCACCGGGTACGCCTCAAGGTCCTGCATGCTCACGGCCGGCAAGCTCGCCAGCGGGTGATACTCGCCGACCATCACATACGGCGGCAGCTGCGCCAGGGGTTGGAAGTCGATATCCGGGCTGGTCACCAGGTCATAGGTCAGGGCGATGTCCAGCTCGCCGCTGCGCAGTTTTTCCAGCAATTCCTCATGGTTGCCTTCGGCCTGGGTCAGGCGCACGCCGGGAAACGCGCGGCCAAAACCAAACACCAGTTCCGGCGTGATCATCGGCGCCAGCGACTCCAGGCAGCCCACCCGCAACGGCCCGCGCACCGTGTTCAATGACTCCGAGGCGATGGTGTAGAGGTTGGTCATCTGCTCCAGGATCAGCTTGGCTTCCTGCATCACCAGGCGCCCCACTGCCGTCAGCGAAATGCCCTGGGCGTGATGCCGGACAAACAGTTGGATGCCCAGCTCGGCCTCCATATGGGTGATCGCCGCCGAGATCGACGGCGACGACACGTGAATGCGTTCAGCTGCAGCACTGATGCTGCCCGCCTCTCCCGACGCGACGAAATACTCCAGTTGACGCTGAGTAATACGACTGAGCATTACGCCTGCCCCTCAACAATGACTGTACGGGCAGCGTTGCAGGGTTCGTGCCGGGTCCGCCGCGAGCCGATGAGGGGCACAGGCTTCGGTTTTTCCTAAGCACTACCCCGCGCAAAAGCTGGTTTCGCCGGAACCGGGGCGGTGTGAAGCTGGATTCATCCCGCTTCCCACGAGTTGCCGTTATGCCTACCCACACCCGCATCCGCATGTTCAACACCCGGCAGACCTACCCCAACCAGGCCCTGGACAACGACCTGTGCCAGGCGGTCCGCGCCGGCAACACCATTTATGTGCGCGGCCAGATCGGCACCGATTTCGACGGCAACCTGGTCGGCCTCGGCGACCCGCGCGCCCAGGCCGAGCAGGCGATGAAAAACGTCAAGCAACTGCTGGAAGAGGCAGGCTCCGACCTCTCGCACATCGTCAAGACCACCACCTATTTGATCGACCCGCGCTATCGCGAGCCGGTGTACCAGGAGGTCGGCAAGTGGCTCAAAGGCGTGTTCCCGATTTCCACCGGGCTGGTGATTTCCGGGTTGGGCCAGCCGGAATGGTTGATGGAAATCGACGTGATCGCCGTCGTGCCGGACGACTGGACCGTATGAAAGCGGTGATCGCCCGCGAGCCCGGCGGACCGCAGGTGCTGCAATCCGTCGAGCGCCCGCTGCCGGATGTGCAAGCCGGTGAAGTGCTGATTCGCGTCACGGCTGCCGGGGTCAATCGTCCTGACCTGATGCAACGCAGCGGCGCGCCGATTCCGGCAGGCGTCACCGATGTGCTGGGCCTCGAGGCGGCAGGCATCGTGGTCGCGTTAGGCAGTGGCGTGGATGAATTCGCGATCGGCGATCGCGTGATGGCCTTGCTCAACGGCGGCGGCTACGCCGAGTACTGCGTGGCCCACGCGGCGCACTGCTTGCCGGTGCCTGCGGGGTTGTCGCTGCTCGATGCCGCCGGGGTGCCGGAAGCGGCCTTTGCCGTGTGGCACAACCTGTTTGAACTGGGGCGCTTGCGCAGCGGCGACAGCGTGCTGATCCACGGCGCCGCCAGCGGCGTCGGCAGCTTCGCCGTGCAGTGCGCGCATGCCGCCGGTGCGCGGGTGATCGCCACGGCCGGCGGCCCGCACAAGGTCGCGATGCTGCAAGCACTCGGCGTGTGGCGCGCGGTTGACCGCCACCGTGAAGACTTCGTCGAGGCGGTGCACGACTGCACCGACGGCCGTGGGGTCGACGTGGTGCTGGATAATGTCGGCGGGCCCTATGTGGCGCGCAACCTGGCGGCCATGGCCATGGGCGGGCGGCACGTGAGTTTGTCGTTCCTGCAGGGCGCCCATATCGACTTGGATTTGCAGGTGCTGATGCGCAAGAACCTCAGCCTGACGTCCTCCACCCTGCGCCCGAAAAGCCACGCCGAAAAAGCCCGCCTGGCGGTGTGCATCCGCTCACGCTTGTTGCCGTGGCTGGCGGCCGGCGTGGTGCGCCCGCAGATCCACGCGCGCGTGCCGCTGGCTCAAGCCGCCGAGGCGCACCGCCTGCTGGAAGCCAACGCCAATGTCGGCAAAGTCGTGCTGACCGTCGCTGAATAACCTGGAGCCCTTCATGACCCACCGCGTGTTTTTCCTCAATGGGCCCAACGCCAACCTCTACGGGCTGGATAAAAACGGCACCTACGGCCGCGAGAGCTTCGCCAGCATCCAGGCGCGCTGCGAGCGCCACGCCGCCGGGCTGGGCCTGAGCCTGGACTTTCGCCAGAGCAACCACGAAGGCGTGCTGGTGGACTGGATTCAAGCGGCACGCCTTGACGCCGACGCCGTGGTAATCAACGCCGCCGGGCTCAGCTACAGCTCGGTGCCGATCCTCGACGCGCTGCTGGCCTTCGACGGCCCGATCATCGAAGCGCACATGAGCAACCTCTGGAAGCGCGAGAGCTTCCGGCACCACTCCTACGTCTCCAAAGCCGCCACCGGCGTGATCGCAGGGCTGGGCGCACTCGGTTACGAACTGGCACTCACCGCCGTGGCGGCATTGCTACAAGAAACCACCACCAGCGCCCACAGCTGAAACTCGGTGATGCCTACACACCTCTTACCTCCCAGGAACCGCCCATGTCAGTAGAAACCATCAACACCCTGGTCGTCGGCGCAGGCCAGGCCGGCGTCGCCATGAGCGAACACCTGTCCCTCATGGGCGTCCCCCACATCGTCCTCGAACGCCACCGCATCGCCGAACGCTGGCGCTCCGAGCGCTGGGATTCTCTCGTCGCCAACGGCCCCGCCTGGCACGACCGCTTCCCCGGCCTCACCTTCGAAGGCCTCTCCCCCGAAGCCTTCCCGCCCAAGGAGCGCATGGCCGACTACTTCGAAGCCTACGTGGATAAGCTGCAAGCTCCCGTGCGCACCGGTGTAGAAGTCCAGCAAGTGGAACGCCACATCGGCCGCCCCGGCTTCAAAGTCACCACCTCGGCCGGCGTGTTTGAAGCCGCCAATGTGGTCGCCGCCACCGGCCCATTCCAGCGCCCCTCTATCCCCAACATCGTGCCTGCCAGCGCACCGATTCACCAACTGCACTCCTCCACCTACAAGAACCCCGGCCAACTGCCCGAAGGTGGCGTACTGGTGGTCGGCGCCGGCGCCTCCGGTTCGCAAATCGCCGAAGAACTGCAAAAGGCCGGCAAAACCGTATACCTCTCGGTCGGCGAACATTACCGCCCGCCGCGCGCCTACCGCAGCCGCGACTATTGCTGGTGGCTGGGTGCGTTGGGCTTGTGGGACGAAGTCAAAATCCAGCCGAAGAAAAAGCACGTGGCCTTTGCCGTCAGTGGCTATGAAGGCGGCAAGACCGTCGACTTCCGCCGCCTCGCGCACCAAGGCATCCGGTTGGTCGGCGTCACCCAGGATTGGCAGGACGGCGTCATGACCTTTCAACCTGGGCTCGCCGAAAACGTCGCCGAAGGCGACCGCGCCTACTTCGATGTACTGCGCGACGCGGATGCCTACATCGAGGCGAACGGGTTGCCGTTCCCCCTGGAGCCTGAAGCCTGGGAACTGCTGCCCGACCCTGAGTGCTTGGTGAACCCCATCCTCAGCCTTGATCTGGCGAAGGCGGGTATCACCACCATCCTCTGGGCCACCGGTTTCAGGTTCGATTTCAGCTGGCTGAAGGTCGATGCGTTCGACGAAAAAGGCGAGCCCTTCCACAAACGTGGGATCTCGGCGGAAAGCGGCATCTACTTCCTGGGCCTGCCCAACTTGGTCAACCGCGCGTCATCGTTCATCTACGGCGTGTGGCACGACGCGAAATACGTCGCCGACCACATCGTGCTGCAAAACGACTACAAGTCCTACAAGAAACCTGAGTGAGGCGGCCGACTACTTTCACACACCTCGGCGCGTCCCTGGGACGCGCCGAAAAACCACACCGCCCACAACCACCACCGCTCCGCCTGTAGGAGCTGTCGAGCCCCAGCGAGGCTGCTAAAACGCGCGCACCGACAATAAAAATCTCACGCCCCCAGCCCCCCACTTTGCGTAAACTGCGCCCCCTACTCGATCAGGACAACACCACCCAGGAGGGGTAACGCTTGAAACTGCTCAACACCGACACACCCATCACCCGACTCACGCTCAAAGACCAACTGACGGTTGACCCCTACAAGGCCTTGGCGCTGCTGGAAACACTCCTGCTGTTTTTCGTCGTGATGGCCCTGGTGCTGTTCGTCGCACACCGCGTCGGCATCACCGACACCTTCAAGAGCGCCCTCCTCTACAGCGGCACCTTCGGCGCATCCATCGGAATGGCGTTCAATATGTACCGCGAGGCTGCCCTGTCGGAGTGGACCTTAGCCGCCCCCGTCAGCCCCATCGCGCTGCAAAACGCCATGTCCAGCTTGAAGTATTCCGAGCGACAGCCAGGTGTATACGGCCCCAAAAAACCCATGTTCACGCTGTTGCATCGCTGCGATTCGGAAAGAATCACAGTGACGACCCTGAACGATAAAACGCACTTCACCGGCCCCGCCAACAAACTCAAAGCACTGTCGGCTTTGCCCCTCACTGATACACCCGACGCGCAGTGAGGACATGTCCTACAGCAGGCTTCAGCAGCTTGCCCCATTGCCTACAGTTACGTCAGAATCCGCCGGCTTGTGCGCTTGAGTGGGCGTCTCTAAGGTGGTTCGGTCGCTGAAAACTCAGTGATCGGGTTTAGTAGCCCGTGTGACAACATAAAGTGCATGAGCCTCATCAATCAGATGTTCTTGTCTGTGCTTGATGGTGGCTGTACGCAGGGCGCCCTCGGGCGCGCCGGCTTTGTGTGTTTCCCCGGTCTACTAACCTGCGTACAGCCGCCACCCTCTCGTTTAGTAGCGAAAAGGTGTTGGCCCTAATCAGGTACAACACACATGTTCAAAGTCACGCCCAACCCTCCGAACGAGCCGGACCTGAAATTTAACCAGGCTGCGCACCGTGCAATCGATCACTACCTCAATCCAAAAACTGCCCCACCTGTGGCCACCCTCGGCCTATTCACCGTCGCCGCCAACGCCAGCAACGAAACCCTGATCACCAACAGCTACGAAACCTTCTCCTCAGTAACCGCGTTGCTGCTCGACCTGTCAGAGGACTTGACCGGCAAACAGCGGGACGTGGTCCTGGCGATTCACCAGTTGAGTGAGTTGGGGGTGTTGTTGATGGACAGGCTGATGGAGCGGGAGTCGGCTGTAGCAGGCGGTTAAGCGTTCAGTTTTAGTCCCCAAAAAAATCGCCGAGTCGTCGTGATTGCTACATGACGAATCGGCGATTGTGCGACTGAGCGGCTTTCTGAAAGGCATGAACAGACAAGGCATGTATTGGCCGAGCCGTCAGTCATGCCCGACGACTTGCGATCCCTCCCCCCGCCCGTGAATGCTCAGGGCGCACCACCCGCCATTCTCAGCAACTGAGAAAACTGGTAGATCGCGAGGTGGATGTCATCCCTCGTATCACCATCCCACGCCTCGACCGTCTCCAAATCGGCCCTGAGGGATTCGATGCGTCTCTCGATCTCCGCAATTTCCGCCGGCCCGCATTGCGATGCGATAGCTGCCCATTTTGCATGTGGGATTTGCTGTTGGATGGAAAGGGCTGATCGGGCTTGCGTGAGTAGTGTTGGGAGTCTGCTCATTGAGTGCTGCGGACCTGAGGAGAAGGGGGCAACGATTTAGTAATGTTGACGTACGAATTCGGCCAGAATCTGACACCCGAAACGTATTCCAGATTAGGAACAACTCAGGAAATTGAGGCCGAAAATCAACCACACCTGCCAACCAATCTGCCTCCGCTAAATTTCGCGTCCGGATTTTGTCATTGGGTTGAGCAAATAAAAAGATAATGGCAAGATACCAAAAGGCCATCATGCTGTAAAACACCAAACGACGTGATTTCATAAAAGGACTTATTTTGTGGACGCAAATTTCAATAAAAGAAAAGCTACAATGGTGCTGCACGATCTGGAAGCATCACTTGGAAACTTCATTTTAAATACAGAGATTGATACCGAGAACTTCCCAGATGAGGTTGTAAAGTATATAGCTAGCAGGGAGCAGAATAAGGACCGGAGTTTAGACACAACAAAGCCGAGAGATATAATTGAAGCCACATATCTTGACGAGCTATTTCAGATACTCCTTGAAATCACCAAAGACACATCAGCAAACACATACATTGAAAGATTGCGCAGACACTTTATACTTTATGAAGTCTACGACATAAGAAATATAGTCTCTCACCCTAACCGGCAGTTTATTGATACCTACTGGTACAAAATAGCTGCACTTGCATCCGATCCTATAATTGATATTCTCGGAATGCATCAGGTGAAGCGGTCGTTAGCGTCCGCCGAGGAAGGGAGAATCATTGACCCCCCGGAAGATTGGGTAAAAAAAATAATATGGGAAGTCCCTAATAACTTACCAGAAAACTTTGAGCATGCCATTACCGGCTTAGTAGGACGTCAGAAAGAAGCAAGTGAGCTGCTCGCACTAATAAAAAATCCTCGAATAAACAATATCGCAATTGTAGCACCGGGCGGCATAGGCAAAACTGCACTTGTACTTGACTTGCTTTCCTCTCAAGTAAAATTACCTGAAACCAAAGAATACTTTGATAGCTGCTTGTACGCCACACTCAAGACAGAAAGACTTACGTCTGGTGGAGTGGTAAAGCTAAACTCCATCGAAACTCTAGGCGAGCTAAAGCTGCTAATAAAATCCGAGGCAGAACGGATTTTTGAACAGTTCTACGATAGCTTTGAGCATCTCTGCAAAGATAAAGAAAAGGAAAGGGTCCTACTCTTTGTAGACAATCTCGAAACCCTTCTGATTGACTCACAAGAGGAGTTTCATGTTTTTAACAACAGCTTGCCGGCAGCTTGGCGCCTACTCGTAACTAGTAGAGTGACAATTAACAATGCCAGTATCACTTCCCTGGAGCCGCTTAAGCCTAAATCAGCTGTACATCTAGCACGAAGCTATATTGGCAGGAGAGGTGGGGACGTACTCGACGAGATCGTACTAACTGAGCTAGCAAAGAAATGCCACTATAACCCGCTAGCAATAAGATTAACTATTGACTTGTATGTTTCTGGAAAAGAAATACCCAACTCCATTAATGTTGCAAACAAAGAAATTGCGAGTTTCTCTTTCACGAATTTGATCGACAACTTAACTCAAGAGTCAGTAAAAATACTTGAGGCATTATTTGTTGCAATAAACTCCGACCGAAACACTCTGTGCGAAATACTCTCGCTGTCAACCGAAGAAGTTGCACAGGGAATTTCAGAGCTAAGCAATACTAGTTTGATCACTAGAAAAACCTCTGACAGTGGCGAAGTTTATACCCTTAGCGACTCTATTCGAGAACTCGTACTCGTAAACACTAGAAACATTCTTGTACGCGCTGAAATTCAAGCGCAGATTACCAAAAGAATCACGCTTTCGAAGCAAATCGAAGCGAACCAAATAAACCAAAGCATTCCAGAATACCACTGGGAATATATTCCAAAAGAAATCAATGCGAACCTTAAGGTTTTGCTGGTTGAACTCAACAAGTCTTCTAAAAAGTTACAAATACGGAATGATAGGGCAGTAGCACTCCATAAGATGTTCAAAGAATCTGAGCACTTATACGATCATTTAAGTGTTTTCAACAGAGGCTACGGTCGTATCCTTGAAGCACTCAAGGCCAATGAACTGGCCATTTCAAAATATAAAAAAGCTCAAGAACAGAACCCACAGGACCCAAGCAATAGAGTCTGTATGGCAATGTTGCTGCATAAGTGCGGATCATACGAAGCTGCGCATGAAGTATATAAAAATTTGACGCAAGAAGGCTGGAACGAGGAGAAGGATGGCGATAGAAGTATTGCCTTTTTTGTTGTCAATGGCTTCTACCTTTCATTACTTTTCGATCATAAGTACGACGACATCTTAGAGCATACTAAACAGTGGAAAGATTCTATAGCTTATAGAGGGCTGATCGGCTCATATAGAGCTTCTGCCTGGAAGCGAAAAGCCGAAGCATTAGTCAATACCGACCCTGTACTGACTATAAAGTATCTCACCAGTGCAATGAAAATACTGGATGACGTATTTACTAAAGATGGTTACCTAAAACCTGCCTGCGCCCAAGCGAAAAATTTATTTAGTGAGATAGCATACTGCCTGAACAATCGGAGCTACACGTCCTCATCTGAGTTCTCAAATATGGCGCTTAACTTTATCGATGCGCACTTGGCAAACACCGCCGAGCAAATCAATTATGCTACTGACGATGCTGTGCTGTCGTTAGTTGAAAGACTTTCAAAAGTCGACGTTAGCTCAAATCCATTCAGGGGAAAATTTTGGTCAAGAATATTTGATCGAAAGTCTTCGGAGGGACTTGATCTTGTCGAGGTAGAGGCAAGAGGACTCACGCTAACTTCTGTGACTGCTACACCGAGAGGACGCAATGGACAGAGCACATACATTTTCTCAATCGACGACAGTAGTGAAGAGTACTTTCTTAGACATGACCAGTTAAGGAATGGTGGTTGGAGTGAGTGGAGTCTCATAGGAATAGGTGACAAACTTGCCGTATTACCTGATAGGGCTTCAACCTCTGGACGAGCGACAGATGTAAGCGACGTATATATTGTGGAGTCAAATTAGAAAATTATTCTATCGAACACCATGTGCACGGTGATCGTGCACATGGTAAAAATATAGATTTCAGCCCAAAATCCAACTCAAAACAAATACTCACCTTGTACTTTCTTCAATAGACATTTAACCACAAACGACAGCATCTAAATTATCAGAGTCCACTCATTTAATTAAAAACAAATAACTAGCAACTCTCAACAAATCTAGTTTCGACGCCATATTTGAACATCTGCTTTTGGCCGACCAGCCTGGCTAAAATTCGCTGCTGGCGGAAAACAGTCGGCCATAGCCCGACATAATCACCCCTATTCGCCGGGGTGATGGCGACTCAACAAAGGCGGCATCCATTTCTACCCACATCCAATCTATTCTATTTTCCTTCTGCCAATCTACCATCACCCAACTACCTCATCTCGCGCAAAGTAAGAAAACAAACTCACACCACGACTCAAACAACCGATCAATCCCACCCTCCCCCCAACTACGCCTCACACGCCCCAAAACATTAGAATACCCCCCTCCCCAACCACAAGGACGTAGGCAGCATGATAAAACAACGCTTCTCCCTAGCCCTCAGCCTCCTATGGCGCACCTACCTGGCGTATTTCATCTACTCCGTAGTATTCAGCCTGGCGCTGGGGTTCACGATTGGTGCTGAATTGCTTGCCAGCCGGGATTTTCTGCGGTTCGGGCCGCCGTTCACGCTTGGTTTGTTTGCGCTGTTGATCGCCGTCCTGGAACTCGGAGGTCGCGTCAATGTGCTGCAGGCCGTGTTCGGTGCGCGGTTGAAGCGTACACAGGCTCACTGGCGGACCTATGTGCTTCAGTTGTCATTGCTACTGATTGCCCTGGCACTCTTGAATGCCCTGTTCGCACTCTTCGCTCCGTTTGAGGTTTGGGTGTACTACAAAGTCTATGGCGCCCCGTTGCTGTTTGCCGTTGGCATCTTTGTGCTGGGTTGGGCGCAAACGCCCTCCACCGCTGAAACGATCGCGGTACACGCAGAAGAATCATCACCAACAAATGCTGCACCTAAGTGGCCATAAGCTGAGGGGCTCTGAGCTTCAGGGTCTGACCCCGAATCCCTGCGCCTATTTTTGATACCTGCGCTTGGCCCGTTCTCGGCTACGCTTTTCCGCATTCACTTCCCCGGTGAGCGGGATAGTTGGCAGTGGAAACGAAAGAAACTTGATGTGATGCCTCAATCGAGAACGGCCTATGGACATTACGATTTGTCGCAAGCGTGGTTTTTTTGATAGCGCCCATGGGCGCCGTGTCCCCCTGCTGGTGCTCTTTAACGGCGCGGTTGTCGGCCGTGTTGCAACTGGAGAAGTCTTAGCGCTGACACTGGCGGATGTGGTCGGCACGTTGCAAGTCGGCCTCCTTGACGACAGGAAACCGTCTCGCAGTGGGGATGTGCCTGAGGGCGTTTTCTCTGTCAGTCAGGGCATCAGTATTTCCCCGAGCCCGCAGGTTCAAGCTTTTTCGGTAAAGACCCGCAGTTGGGTATTCTTTGATGTTTTTGATTGGGTGTATTTTCGGCCACTGGGGCGCTGGGTGTTCGCGGTCCAGAAAGAAGCCACCTAGCGGACCCTGAATCAGGCTCCGCTCGGGCTTCTCTGCCGCGACGCCCTCTCAGCCCCGCTTCGGCAGCTTCCAATTCGGTCGAATGAAATGGCAGGTATAGCCATTGGGAATCCGCTCCAGGTAATCCTGATGCTCGGGCTCCGCCTCCCAAAACGGGCCTGCTGGCTCGATCTCTGTCACCACCCTTCCCGGCCACAGCTTCGACGCGTCTACATCCGCCGCCGTATCTTCCGCAATATCGCGCTGCTGCTCGCTCAGGTAATAAATCGCCGACCGATAGCTCGGGCCGAGGTCATTGCCCTGCCGGTTAGGCGTGCTCGGGTCGTGGATCTGGAAAAAGAATTCCAGGATCTGCCGATAACTGATCACCGCCGGGTCAAACACGATTTCAATCGCTTCGGCATGGTTGCCGTGGTTGCGGTAGGTGGCGTTCGGCACGTCGCCGCCGGTGTAGCCGACGCGTGTCTGCAGCACGCCGGGGTAGCGTCGCAACAGGTCTTGCATGCCCCAGAAGCAGCCGCCGGCGAGGATGGCGGTTTCGGTTGGGTTGGTCATGGTCTGTCCTTCCGCTCAATGGATACAGGGATAGTTATGGGGCTGGGTTGGCCAATAGCAAGTTGAACGGTGGATTGCCCGAATCAGCCCGCGCGCCTGGCACTGACAGACAACCACTAATCCCGAAGCTTGCGCATTATCTGCAAGACCAACGGTTTCACATATTTCTCACCGGGGTCCGTTTCGGGTGGGTCGTCGCTGCGCCGCCACTCGCCCTGATCGAACGCCTGATACAGCGAAAACGCAGGCTGCGGCAGGTCACGGGACATGCCCACGTTAACGATGGCGCCGATGAGCCCGTTGAGCACGCCGTCGCAGAACGCATAGGTCAAAGTGCCCTGGAGATAGCGCTCGGCAACGCTGATGGACAGGCCGTTCAGCAGCGCTTGCGGTGTCACGCCGAATTTCTCGCATGGGTCGGCCAGGTCATCCAGGGTCAAGCCGCTGGCTTCGGCTTGTGCCAAGAGCCTGTTGAGTTCGGTCTCCGGTAATACACCGCGGCGGCGAGGGGGTGTGCGGGGCTCACTCATAAAATTTGCCGGCGAATAAAATCGCCGCGCAGCGTTGCCACACGTTGGGTGCCGTAGCTTGCGTTTGGGCAAGCCCGGCGCTGGCCTCTGCCCACGCGGTTGCCGCCTCGAAAAACGCATCGACAGAGCGGTTTTCCCAACCTAGCGCACCGGGCTCATAAGGTGATGAAGGCGAGGTCTTTTCGATCTCGCGCTCGTGGGCGAAATCGGTACCGAGCGCCTCGATAAAGCGGATGAACGACGGTTCATCGCTGACGTGCGCCAACAACTCATGAAGGTCCACAGGGCTAGGCATAGGGTTCCAGGCTAGGTGTAACGAGTCGGCGCATGCTGCCGCACGGCATCGTCAATGGTCAACTTCGGCGGTGTTGGCCGCTTTTTTGTGGCCAGCCGGGGATGCATTGCGGCTGGTTTCAGGTAATGATGCGCCACCCGAATCAAGGACGATAACAACAATGAAAACTGCCCTGCGCGCCCTGTTCCTGCTGTGCCTGGCCACTCCCGCCGTGGCCGCCGAAAGCCCTGTGGGCTTGCGGACTGCCACCCTGGCGGATGCGAAAAACACTCGCCCACTCGAGCTGGTCGTCTGGTACCCCGCCAGCACCTCGGCCACACCTGAGCTGATCGCCGACAACGCGGTGTTCGTCGGCGCGCTCGCCGTCCCCGACGCGCCGCCCGCTGCCGGTGAGCATCCGCTGGTGGTGCTGTCCCACGGGTACGGCGGCAACTGGCTCAATCAGGTATGGCTGGCGAGTGCGTTGGCGCATCGGGGCTTCATCGTGGCGGCGGTCAACCACCCTGGCACCACCAGCAAAGACCGCAGCCCGCAGGCCGCCGCGCAGTTGTGGCAACGCCCGGCCGACCTGAGCCGTGCTATCGATGCGGTGCTGGCTCAACCGACGCAGTTTGGCGCGGTGGCAAAGACGCGGATTGCCGCAGTGGGCCATTCCCTCGGCGGCTGGACCGTGCTGGAAATCGCCGGCGCACGCTTCGACCCCGACCTGTTCAGCCGCGACTGCAGCGCACACCCCAAGCTCGGCGGTTGCATTGGCTACCAGCAGATGAACCCCGCCGGTACGCCTGCCGGCAAAGCCCAACTGGCGGCGGACTTGAGCGACACTCGCGTCAGCGCCATTGTGTCCTTGGACCTGGGCCTGTCACGCGGCCTGACCGACGCCAGCCTGGCCGCGCTGCCGGTGCCAGCGCTGGTGATCGCGGGGGGCGTGCCGTCAGAGGATATGGACCCCAATCTGGAGTCCGCCGCCATGGTCAAGCGCCTGCCAAAGGCATCGACGCAGTACGTGGAAATCGGCGACGCCACGCACTTCAGCTTCATGACGATCTGCAAGCCGGGCGGCATGGCGTTGATTGAAGAGAATTCCCCGGGGGATGGCATGATCTGCCGCGACGGCGAGGGCGCACGGCCTCGGGCGCAGATTCAGCAGCAGGTGGTGGCGTTGATCAGTGAGTTCTTGGGACGTACAGCGCCGCAAAAAAGCCTCTGAAAAAATAATTGCATCAAATGCGCGGCATGTTTGATCCGAGCCTTTGCTGATAGCTGCCAAATGGCAGGTCGGCGATGAGGCAGGCCAAGCGTTTGGTGTGGGTGTGGAGGCTTATCGTGTCTTCCCTGTGGCGTTCAATAGTCGGGGATTCAGGGTCCGATTATTAGCGAAAGACACGGTGATTCAATGCACAGATCGGCGCTAAAAAGCGACCCAGGCAGCGGCTGGCGATTTTTAAACTGGTATCATCGCGGCCTGTATCCACCAGGTAAAAACCGATGAATCGCCAGAAAAAACTCCAGCAGCTGTTCAAGGCCAAGGCCAAGAAGGCCAGCGCCAAATTGGCGCCGAAAAGCAAGGACCGCTATATCAGCAAGGCGGATCGGGAAAAGCTGGCGGCCGAAGCGGCCCAAGAGCCCAGCCTTTCCCCCGAGGCGTGACTCAGCAACCGCTCAACGCCACCTGCGGCCGCTCGCCGGCAAAGAAAAACGGCCGCAGGCGCACGCCCACGCTATTGCCGATAAACGCCGCCACCAGCCACACCCAGCCATGCAGGCTGCCCGAGGCGATGCCGCTGAAGTACGCGCCGATGTTGCAGCCGTAGGCCAGGCGCGAGCCGTAGCCGAGCAGCAGGCCGCCGATCACTGCCGCGACCAGCGAGCGCGCCGGGATTTTCAGGCTGGGGGCAAAACGCCCGGCCAGGCCGGCAGCCAGTAGCGCACCGAGGACGATGCCGATGTCCATGACGCTGGTGATGTCTTCCCACACCGGCGCGGCCAGCGCCTTGGCGTTGCCCGGCATCTGCCAGAACGCCCAGCTGGCTACATCCACGCCCAATCCGCTTGCCACCTTGGCGCCCCACAATGCGAACGCCGAGGTAATCCCCCACGGCCGCCCGGCCAGTGCCAGGGTCGCGTAGTTGAGCAGCGCCAGGCCAATCGCGCCCCACACCAATGGCCACGGCCCGCGCAGGAAGCGGCGCAGGCCCTGGTGCTCGCTGGTCACGCCGGCTTCGAGTTGGCCATGACGGCGTTTTTCCAAGCGCACGGTGACAGCTGCAATCAGGCCGAACACGGCCAGGCTGAGGATCAAGGCCGGCACCACGCCGAAGCTCTTGACGATGGACACGGCCGGGAACGCCGGCAGTGCAAACCACCAGTCGACATGGTGCGTGGCGATCAACGAGCCACAAATAAAGAAGAACAGCGTCACCAGCATGCGCGCATTCCCGCCGCCCACGGTGAACAGCGTGCCGGACGCACACCCGCCGCCCAACTGCATGCCGATGCCGAAAATAAACGCACCGAACACCACGGAAACGCCCGCCGGTGCTACCAGCCCGGCCACCGGCTGCCCGAACAACGTGCCCGCCCCCAGCGCCGGGAAGAACAGCAGCACCGCCACCGCAAGCATCACCATTTGCGCACGCAGGCCGGCGCCGCGCCGATCATTGATGAACACCCGCCAGGCCGAGGTGAAACCAAAGGCGGCGTGGTAGAGGGTCAGGCCCAGCGCCGCGCCGACCACCAGCAACAACACCTGGCGCGAGCCCACGCTGTTTTGCAGGAACAGGGCGCCCAGCACCAGGATGATAAAAGCCACCAACGGCGCAACAGGCGTGCGCGCGGGGGCGAGAGGGAGAGAACTGCTCATGGGGTATCTCGGTGTGAAGGGGTTGAATGCGAGGGAGACGAGTATAAACCCAGGGCACGCGGGGGGCGCGTTGTGCCTGACAGACTTTTTTGTGAGGAGCGATCGTCTTCTGCGGTGAGCGGGCTTTTTGTGGTGAGTGATCATCTTTTGTGGTGAGCAGGCTTGTTGTGATGAGTGCTCATCTTTTGTGGTGAGTGATCATCCCTTGTGGTGAGCGGGCTTGCCCCGGTACAAACCGGGGACATCGTTTACATTTCTAACCGGGGACATGGTTTACAGGCTAATACGCATGATCAGGAGGTAACTGATCATGCCCTGGAACCAAGAGTCCCCAGCCGACCCTCTGTGGCAAGCGGTCATCCCTTGTGGTGAGCGGGCTTGCCCCGCGTTGGGCTGCGCAGCAGCCCCAATCCAGCAGAATGCGGTGTGTCAGGAACTACTCAGTGGAGGGCTTTGGGGCCGCTACGCAGCCCAACGCGGGGCAAGCCCGCTCACCACAGGAAGCTCGCTCGCCAATACGAATCCATTCGCCATAAAGACACTACTACCGGCCCACGCTCCAGGCGGACACACGGAACGCGTTGGATTATCAAGGTGGCCGTGTTGTACCTGCCCGACTTCCAGTCCCAGCCGACTTTTTGTGACGAACGATCATCCCTTGTGGTGAGCGGGCTTGCCCCGCGTTGGGCTGCGCAGCAGCCCCAATCCAGCAGAATGCGGTGTGTCAGATGCTACTCAGTGGATGGCTTTGGGGCCGCTACGCAGCCCAACGCGGGGCAAGCCCGCTCACCACAGGAAGCTCGCTCGCCACCACAAATCCATTCCCTACAGAGAAACTGCTCGCCCTACCCCGCCCCACATGAAAAAAATTTAATACAGCTAAACTGTACAGTTTTCCTGTACCCATGCTACGGTTTCAGTATGACTAAACCACCCTCCACCCCCTCATCGCATTCCACCGCCACCCTGGCCGCCGAGCTGCGTATCTCCCTGGGCAAGCTGATCCGCCGCCTGCGCGAGCAAACCCATCCGGATGATTTCACCACCGCGCAAAAGTCCGTGCTGCTGCGCCTGGATCGCGATGGACCGAGCACCGTTTCTGCCCTCGCCCGCGCCGAAAGCGTCAAGCCGCAGTCGATGCGCATCACCGTGGCCGGGCTGGAAGTAATGCAGGCCGTGAGCGGCAAGCCGGACCCAAGCGACGGCCGGCAGACGCTGATCAGTCTCACGCCGGGCTTTCGCAAACACCTGAGCGAAAACCGCGCGGCCAAAGACGATTGGCTGCTGCGCGCGCTGCAGGAACAACTGTCGCCCCAGGAACAAGACGAACTCGCCGCCGCGGTGAAACTGCTGGAGCGCCTCGCCGACTTTTGAATCCCCCCTTACCCGCTTGAGGAAATAGCATGGCTGTCACCTCGCTGGATGCAACAACCGCACTGATCATCGTGGACCTGCAACACGGCATCATCGGCTATCCCTTCATGCACCCGATCGGCGAGGTGGTGCAGTGCTCGCGCGCACTGCTCGATGCCTTCCGCGCGCGCGATTTGCCGGTGGTGCTGGTCAACGTCACAGGCTTTGCGCCGGGACGCACCGAGCGACCACGGCGCAGCGAAGCCTTGGCGCCCGACTGGGCCGAGCTGATCCCCGAACTCAACCCACAACCCACTGACCTGCGAGTGACCAAACGCAGCTGGGGCGCGTTCGCCAATACCGACCTCGAGGCCCGTCTCAAGGCCCTCGGCGTTACGCAGGTGGTGGTCACCGGCGTGGCCACCGGCACCGGGGTCGAAGCCACCGCGCGCCAGGCCTATGAGTTGGGTTTCAACGTGACGCTCGCCATCGATGCAATGACCGATGCCAACCCCGAGGCCCACGCCTACAGCCTCCAGCACGTGTTCCCGCGCCTGGGCGAGTCGGGCACCACGCAGGCCATCATTGATCTGCTCGACACCCGGGGGAACGAATAACGCCATGAGTTTCCTCGGTACCTTCCGCTCCCTGCGCAGCCCCAACTACCGCATCTGGGCCGCCGGTGCGCTGGTCTCCAACATCGGCACCTGGATGCAACGCACCGCCCAGGACTGGCTGGTGCTCACCCAGCTCACCCCGCACAACGCCGCCGCTGTCGGCATCGTCATGTCGCTGCAGTTCGGCCCGCAGTTGTTGTTGCTGCCATGGACCGGGTTTGCCGCCGACCATTACGACCAGCGCAAGCTGCTGATCGTCACCCAGGCGGTGATGGGCCTGCTGGCGCTGACGCTGGGGGTGTTCACCATCACCGGGTTTGTCGAGCTGTGGCACGTGTACGTGTTTGCGTTCCTGTCCGGCTGCGCCTCGGCGTTCGACGCGCCCGTGCGGCAGATTTTCGTCGCGGAGCTGGTGGGCGAGAAGGATTTGTCCAACGCCATCGCGCTCAATTCCACCTCATTCAATATGGCACGCATGATCGGCCCGGCGGTGGCCGGCCTGACCATCGCATCGGTGGGCACCGGCTGGGCGTTCCTGCTCAATGGCAGCAGTTTTTTTGCGGTGCTGGCCTCGCTGTTCTTCCTGCGGGTGTCGGGGCAGCACGCCAAGGTGCGAGCCTTGCGCACCAAAGGCAGCCTCACCGAAGGCCTGCGCTATGTGTGGGCCCGGCCGGACTTGAAGGCGATCCTGCTGATGCTGTTTCTGATCGGCACCTTCGGCATGAATTTCCCGATTTTCATCTCGACCATGGCCGTGACCGCGTTTCATACCGATGCACGCGGCTACGGCCTGCTGACCTCGACCCTGGCCATCGGCACCATCGCCGGCGCACTGCTGGCCGCCGGCCGCGAACGGCCGCAGTTCAAGTCCCTGCTCAATGGCGCCGCGATCTTCGGCGTGGGCTGCACCCTGGCGGCCCTGGCGCCGAACTACTGGTTGTTCGCGGTCGCGCTGGTGATCATCGGCGTGGGGGCGATGACCTTCAGCAACACCACCAACAGCCTGATGCAACTCACCACCGAACCGGCGATGCGCGGCCGCGTGATCGCCCTGCGCGTCGGCGTGGCCCTGGGCGGCACGCCCATCGGCGCGCCCATCGTCGGCTGGGTCGCCGACCACCTGGGGCCGCGCTGGGCGCTGGTGGTCGGCGCGGTGTCAGGCATCCTGGCGGTGGGGGTGGCGGTCTACACGATCAAGCGCCAGCTGGATCGGCCCGCCTCGATTACGTCCGCCCCACCGAGCCCGACACCGGGAGATTCCCCAACAACTTGAGCCCGGTGCTCTTCACGAACGCGTCGTAGTCCATCGGCTTCTGGATGCGGGTTTCGGCGTTGGGCAACACGTAGGCCCAGGCACGCTGGCTGGAAGCGTCATACACCAGCTTGAACAGGCGCGTCGGCACCCACACCCGGTTGTCGCCGATGGTGCCGTAGCCTGGGTCGAACAGCGGCCCGGTGAACACATACACATCGCCGCCGGCGCGCTTGGCGAATTTGCGCACGTCGGCTTCGACCTTGCTCCAGATCTTGCGGTTGTTGGTCGGGTCCTGCGGGACCATGTTCGACAGCGCGAAGGATTGCGCCATGGCGTGCGCATTCGGCGCGTCGGCGGCTGGCGCCTGGTGGCCACGGTCGACGGCCGGGTGCTGGCTGCGGTAGTCGCTCAACTCCGCACGGCCACCTTTGGGAATACGCGGGTCGGGGTAGAACTGGTTGGTGCGTTCCTCGCCCTTGGCCTCCTGCAATTGCGCGGCGTTGAGGCGCTCGACCACCACCAGCGGGGTCTTGCTGGTTTGCGAGTACAGCACCGCAAAGGTGTCCGAACACAGCGCCAGCGGTTTCATCGCCGCCGGGACAGTCGCCGTGTTGATCGGATTTTTCGCCGGGAAAAGTTCTGCGCAACCATCAAACGAGGCGCGTTGTTCCGAAGGCGTGTAGGGGTTTGCGGGGGTGCGGGCATCAACGGTGGTGGAGAACAAAAACAGGGCAGACAGCCCGACTGCAATATTGCGTAGGTGCATGGGTAAATCTTCGAAAGGGAATAAAGCGGCAGGCTCCGGCGCGCGGAGCCAAGTGGATGATATTTCGAGGATTATGGACTAGCTAAAGTCAGATTAGTGCCCGACCGCCGCAGGTTTACCCGCTCCCCGCGCACCCGGTTTGAAGGCATGGGCACGGGCCGCCCAAGTCAGCACCAGCGCCACCCCGATCAACCCCAGCATCGCCCACGGAAACGCCGCCACGCCCCAGCTCTCCAGCAACACCCCCCCGACCACGCCGCTGCCGGCAATCGCGCTGTTCCAGGCCACGACGTTGAGTGACAGCGCCACATCCGCGCCATCTCCCGCCGCATCGGCCAGGGCAGTCTGCAGCAAAGTCGCGGCGCCGCCGAAGCTCAGGCCCCAGACTGCCACGCCGAGGTAGATCACTGACGGCAGATTGCCCAGCAGGCCAAACACTACACTCACGCCGGCAAACAGCAGCAGGCTCGCCAGCACCGTGTTGCGCAACAGCGGCTCGACCAGTCGGGCGGTGATCCAGATGCCGGCCAACGCGGCGATGCCGAACACCAGCAACACCAGGTCCACGCGGTCGGCCAGGCCGGCCGGTGCCACGAACGGGGCGATGTAGGTGTAGAGGATGTTGTGGGCGAGCATCCAACTGATCACCACCGCCAGCACCGGCCGCACGCCCGGCGTGGTCAGCACTTTGCCCAGCGACACGCGTTGATGCGCGGGCTGGGGCGCGAAGTCCGGGACTTTCACCAGCACCCAGGCAATCAGCACCAGGCTCACGCCGGACATCAGGCCGAACGTGGTGCGCCAGCCCACCAGGCCGCCAAGCCAGGTGCCCAGCGGCACACCCAGCGACAGCGCAATCGGCGTGCCGACCATCGCCAGTGCGAGTGCCTTGCCCTGTTGGTGCGGCGCGACCATGCGCCGGGCGTAACCGGCCAGCAGGCTCCAGGCCAGCCCCGCTGCGACTCCGGCGAAGAAGCGCGCCACCAGCGTCACGCCATAGTGCGACGACCACGCGGTGATGGAGTTGAACAGCAGGAAGCCGACGATGGTCAGCAGCAACACATTGCGCCGGCGCCAGCCACGGGTGGCGATGGTCATGGGGATCACCGCCAGCACCGAGCCCAGCGCGTAGGCGGTGACCATTTGCCCGGCCATCGACGGCGAAATCGCCAGACCGTCGCTGATCAGCGGCAACAGGCCGGCAGGCAGGGTTTCGGTGACGATGCAGATGAAGCCGGTCATCGCCAGCGCGAGCAAGGCGCCGATGGGCAAACGTTCGGACGAGGCCGATAGGGTCAGTGAGGGCGTCACGGGATACTCCTTGGGCAAGACTTAGATACTGATCGATATAAATGTTGCGGGCAGTCGCTGCGCGTTGTCAACGACTTATGTATCGACTAGTATTTATCTCATTCCCCACCGGAGACCCGACATGGCACAAATGGGCCGCCCCCGCACTTTCGACCGTGAACAGGCTGTGGAACAGGCGTTGCATCTGTTCTGGCAGCACGGCTACGACGCCACGTCTTTGGCCCAGCTCAAGGCGGGCTTGGGTGGCGGTATCTCCGCGCCGAGTTTCTATGCGGCGTTTGGCTCCAAGGAAGCACTGTTCGATGAGTGCGTGCAGCGCTACCTGGCGACCTACGCCCAGGTCACCGAATGCCTGTGGGACGAAACCCTGTTGCCGCGCAAGGCGGTGGAGACTGCGCTGCGCCAGTCGGTGCGCATGCAGTGTGAAGACGGGCACCCCAAGGGCTGCATGGTCGCGTTGGGCGTGATGAGCGCGCCGAGCCCGGAGAATGCACGCGTGGCCGATGCATTGACCCAGTCGCGGCTGCGCACGCGGGCGGGGATCGTCGCGTGTGTGGAGCGGGCGATGCGGCTCGGCCAGTTGCCGCAGCACACTCAGCCGGCGGTAATGGCGAGCGTGTTTGACAGTTTTCTGCAGGGGGTGTCGATCTTGGCGCGGGACAACGTGCCCCATGCCACCCTCGATGCGGCGATCAGCCAGCTCATGCTGGGCTGGGATCTCGCCGCCTCTATCGCGCCGCCCTTTCATCCCGGTGCTGCATCAGAAAATCCACAAACGCGCGCACCCGGTGCGGCACATAGCGACCATGGGGATACAGCAGGGTAAACGGTCGCGAACGGCCGCCATACGCCTGCAGCACTTGCACCAGGCTGCCGTCCGCCAATTCCTGCTCGACGATGAACTTGTAGGTCTGGAACAACCCCGCACCATGCTTGGCCAGGGTCACGCCGCCGAGGACATCGTCGGAACAGCTGTACCCCGCCTCCCCCGCGAATTCCTGCGCCTTGCCGTCCACCTGGAACAACCACGGGATGCGGCGCCCATTGCTCGGCAGTTCGTACTGGATGCATTCGTGGGTAGGCAAATCCTCCAGCGTCTGTGGGGTACCGGCGCGTTGCAGGTAGGACGGCGCGGCCACCACCACCAGTTCGGCATCTTCCAGCAGGCGTGCGATCAACGATGAATCGGGTTGCGCGCGTACGCGCACGGCCAGGTCATAGCCCTCGGCGACGAAGTCGATATTGCGGTTGCTGATGTGGATATCCACCGTGACCTGCGGGTACAGCGCGCGAAACTTCGGCAGCAGCGGCAGCAGGCGATGATGTCCGTAGGTGGTCGGAATGCTGATGCGCAGCAGGCCGGAGGGCACGGACTGCGCGCCCATCACTTCCTGTTGGGCTTCCACCAGTTGGGTCAGGGCTTGGCGGCATTGCTCGAAAAACGTCCGGCCGCTGTCCGTCAGGCGAATGCTGCGGGTGGTGCGCACAAACAGACGAGAGCCCAGGCGTTCTTCCAGGCGCGAGACGCTGCGGCTCACGGCGGCCGGGGTGACGCCGGCGACCTGCGCGGCGGCGGTGAAACTGCTGGCTTCGGCTGCCAGGCAAAACAGCTCGATACTGCCCAGCTGCAAATCTTCGAAATGACGCTTCATGAGGGAGGCTTCTGACTCAACGGCAGCGAGTAGCGGTTTGATGGATGACACGCCCTGTTTATCAGCAGTGCCAAGATAAATACAGCGTTCGGCACCGGCCACGCTTGCTTTCGCTGATGGCACACCGCTAATCTTGCGAATAATTCTTATCCGCAGACGTATCTTTCCATGTCGGCCAGCAACCTTCCCTTGAATCAGGCGGTCCATGCGCTCTACGCCGAGCATCATGGCTGGCTGTTCGGCTGGCTGCGCAAAAAGCTCGGTTGCCCGCAAAACGCTGCGGATCTTTCCCACGATACGTTTCTGCGCATCCTTGCGTCCCGCGATGCCCTCGGGGCAATGCGCGAACCGCGTGCGTTTCTGACCACCACCGCGCGCCACCTGATCATCGACCGCGCGCGCAGGCGCCAGCTGGAAGACGCCTACCTGCGCGAGCTGGCCCTGACCATCGAGATGATGGAGCAGTGCCAGCAGTCGCCGGAAGAGATCCTCGTCACCCTGGAAGCGCTGGAACAGATCGCCTTTGTGCTCGACGGCCTGGCGCTGAATGCGCGGCAGGCGTTCCTGCTGTACTTCCTCGAAGGCCTGCGCCAAAGCGAGATCGCCAGCCGCCTGGGGATTTCCGAGCGCATGGTGCGCAAGCACCTGATGAATGCGCTGATGCACTGCAACCACGCGCTGGACATATGAGCACCGACCTCGACCAGCAGGCCGCGAACTGGGTGATCCGCCTCAATGAGGGCAATCTCAGCGAGCGCGAACAGCAGCAGTTCGAGCGCTGGCAAGCGGCCGATCCACGCCACGCGGCGGCTTTCGAGCGCCTGCAGGGATTTGTCGGGCGCTTGCAGGCGTTGCGCCCGCAACAGGCCCCGGTGCAAGCCGCGCTGGAAGCCGCCCGCGTGCGCCGGCGCAACCCGGCCGGGCGCGTGCTGCTGGGGTTGCTGGTGGCATTGCCGGTGGCCCTGGCGTTGCGCGCGTACCCGCCGAGCTACTGGCTGGCCGACCAGCGCACGGCGCCGGCGCAATGGCAGCAGATCGCCCTGGAAGATGGCTCGCAACTGACCTTGAGCGGCAACAGCGCCGTGGACCTGACCTTCAACGACCAGCAGCGCCAGGTGCGTTTGCTGCGCGGCGAAATCCTGGTGCAAGTCGCCCACGATGCGACGCGCCCCTTTACGGTGGTGACCGACGACGGCCAGATGCGCGCCCTCGGCACACGTTTTATGGTCAAGCGCGAGGCGCCGGGCACCTTGCTGAGCATGCTTGAATCGACCGTCGCGGCCACCGACGCCGCCCAGCATCAGGCCGTGCACGTCAGCGCCGGCCAACAGGCGCGCATTACCCCGGATGCCGTGAAGGTGCTGGGCAAGATCGACCCGCGCGCCACCGACGATGCCTGGAAACGCCATCAATTGGTGGTGCAGGACCGGCCCCTGCCGGAGGTGCTCGACGAACTGGCGCGCCAATACGGCGGCCATGTGCAGTTTGATCGCCAGCAGTTGGCCGACCTGCGCGTGTCTGCCGTATTGCCGCTGGATAACCCGCGCCGTGCGCTGCAGTTGATTGCCGATGGCCTGCCGGTGCGCATCCGCGCGTTCAGCCCGTTGTGGCTGCAGATCGAACGCTACGAAAAATAGTTTCGCGTGCCGGGTTCCGCTTTTCAGGGTTGCCCCGTCAAGGAAGAAAGCACCTCAATAACAGGAATTTCTTCCATGCCGCGCCACTTCAAGCGTTCTCCGTTGCCCCTCGCCCTGGCGATCAACCTGGCCAGCCTTGCTGCGCTGAGCCTGGGCCTCTGCAGCCCGGTGGCGGCACAAGAGGCGGCGCGGTACGCGATCGCTGCCGGGCCCCTCGGCCCGGCGCTCAACCTGTTCGCGCAACAGGCGCATGTGGCGCTGCTGTTCGACAGCCAGACCGTCGCCGGCCTGACAACTGCCGGCCTGCACGGTGACTTCGCGATTGCCCAGGGGTTCGCCCAACTGCTGCGCGGCAGCGGTTTGCAGGCCGTGCAAGGGGCAAATGGCTACGTGCTGGTGCCGATCAACACCAGCGGTTCGCTGGAGCTGGGCCCCACTGCAATCACGGGCCTGACCGAAGAAAGCAGCACCGAACACGTCAAGGGTTACGTGGCCACGCGCAACCTCAGTGCCACCAAGACCGACACGCCGATCATCGAAACCCCGCAATCGCTGTCGGTGGTCACCAGCGACGAGATCCGTGATCGCCAATCGGAAACCCTCTCGCAAACCCTCGACCTGACGCCGGGTTTCACCAGCCAGCCGACCAGTTTCAACCGCACCTCGGACCGCTTCCGCATTCGCGGCTTCGACGTCGAATCTGCCACCGGCGGTTCCCTGCGCGACGGGCTGCGCCTGCAGAACAACTCCTACGACGGCGTGCAGGAGCCCTATGGCCTGGAACGCGCCGAGGTGATTCGCGGCGCGGCGTCGGTGTTGTATGGGCAATTGTCGCCGGGCGGCCTGATCAATACCGTGAGCAAGCGTCCCAGCCAGACGCCCTACCACGAGGTCAACCTGCAAGCCGGGCAGAACAACCGCAAGCAACTGTCCGCCGACTTCACCGGCCCGCTGGGCGACAGCGACACCCTGAGTTACCGCCTGACCCTGCTCGACCGCAAGAGTGACACCGCCGCCGACCACATCAACAACGACAAGGTCTACGTCGCCCCGGCCCTGACCTGGCGGCCGGATGACGACACCTCGCTGACCCTGCTGTCGTTCTACCAGAAGACCGAGACCGGCTTCTCCGCGCCGCTGCCCTATCAACTGACCAAGGGCGTCGGCAGCGGCAAATTCCAGATCGGCCGCCACGACTTTATCGGCGAGCCCGACTACGACGAAATGAACGGCGAGATGTCGGCGCTGGGCTATGAGTTCGAACACCGCTTCGATGAGCACACACGCATCAGCAACAAGCTGCGCTACTACCAGTCGGATGTGACGTGGCGCTACCTGCAGGTCAACATCGGCGGCCAGAACATCAGCAACGCGCAAAACACCGGCATCCTGCAGCGCCAATACAGCGACCGCCGTGAACGCTCGCGGGGCCTGGCCAGCGACACCAATATCGAGAGCAAGTGGCAGTTCGGAGACTGGCAGCACACCTTCCTGCTGGGCTTTGATGGCTACGACACCAGCTACGACTCGCACAATTTCCGCGGCGCCGCCCAGCCGTTGAACCTGGCCACCTACCAGTATGGGCAGCCGGTGGTGGTGAATCGCAACCCGGCCACCGACCGTGGTTCGCAGATCGACACGTTGCAAAAGGGCATCTACTTCCAGGACCAGATCAAGTTCGATGAACGCTGGATCCTGCTGCTCGGCGGCCGTCATGACTGGGCGGACCAGGACACCGAACTGTTCCGCAATTCGGCCAAGAGCAGCCAGAGCGATGAAGCCACCACCTGGCGCGCGGGGCTGGTGTACAAGGCCGACAATGGCCTGGCACCCTACATCAGCTACAGCGAATCCTTCTTCCCGGTGGCCGGCACCAACAAGGCCGGCGAAAGCTTTGTGCCCACCGAAGGCAAGCAGTATGAAATCGGTATCCGCTACCAACCCGAAGGCAGCGCGACCCTGCTGAGTGCGGCGGTGTACCAGCTGGAGCAGAAAAACGTCCTGAGCCAGGACCGCACCGATATCAACTTTTCGGTACAGGTCGGCGAAGTGCGCTCGCGTGGTTTCGAACTGGAAGCCAAGACCGAGGTCACCCCCGACCTCAGCCTGATTGCCTCCTACGCCTACATCGACGCGCGCATCACCAAAAGCGATATCGCCCGCGAAATCGGCCAACGCAGCGAAGACACGCCCTACCACCAGGCGGCCCTGTGGGCCGACTATCGCCTGGCGGCGCTGGGTATCCCGCAACTGCGCATCGGCGGCGGCGCCCGCTACAAAGGCACCACCCAGGCCTCCGGCGTGCCTTCCTCCATGCCCGCCTACACCCTGTACGACGCCCGCGCCAGCTACGAAATCGACCCGCACTGGGAAGTCGCGCTCAACGCCAACAACGTCACCAACAAACGCTACACCTACTGCGAGTTCGCAATTTGCCGGTACGGCGACGAGCGCCAACTGGTCAGCTCGCTGACGTATCGCTGGTAACGGCGCGCCGCCGAGCAAAATGGGGAAGCGGACCGGTTGTGATGAGCAGGCCTGTTTTGTGGTGAGCGGGCTTGCCCCGCGTTGGGCTGCGCAGCAGCCCCAATAAGACCGCTGCGGTCTTTCAGGTAGATCCGGTTCTCAGGTTTTAGGGGGGCTTCGCCCCCCAACGCGGGGCAAGCCCGCTCACCACAAAAAAGCCCGCTGCCACAATAGGCTCGGCCTCATCCCGCGATTCAGCCCAGCTCTGCCAACAGTGCCTCACTCAACGCATGAGGCTCGCCCTTGAACAGAATCTCCAGCGGCGCGCTGGTGTCCAGGTGCCGATACAGCGCGCTGCGCTCAGCAAAGTCGCCCGCCAGGCGCACGGCGGCCGCTATGTACTCTTCATGGGTCTGTGCAATGCACCACGGCGCCAGGCCGACTCGGCGAAACAACCCTTCGTCGATATGCTCGAACACTTGCGGACCGGTCTTGCAGACGCCCGGCAGGCGGACGGTCAGCGCGTCGATGATGCCGTTGGTGTTGCCGAACGGAAACGGGCTGAGGAACAGGTCGCAGCGGTTCAACGTGGCCATGTAATCGGCATAGGGCTGATGCGGGTACACCGTGGCATCGCCGACATACCGCTCGATCAGCCGCACCAGTTGCGGGAACAGCAGCCCTTGCGCCTGCCCCACCAGGAAGTGAAAACGCACGCGCTTGCCGCAGGTGTGCAACGTGCGCACGGCAATCGCCTCGCACGCGCGCAGGAAGGTCGGGTTGAGTTTCATGGTGGTGGCGGCGATGGCGACGTTGACCCACGGCGCGTCCTCGCGCGCCAGCCGTGGCAACTGCACCGGGATCGCCGAAGGCCGATACGGTTGCCCGTTCGCCGGCAGTTGCAGCAGGCGTTCGGTAAAGCACGCGGGATCGCCGACAAAATCCGCTTCGACGCTGATCAGGTCGATATGCCGCGACGCCGTGGTCGCCGGGTGCCCGAGGGCAGCCACCTGCAGCGGCGCGAAGCGCAGGTTGCTGGCGAACAGGGTGATCTGGAACATGCCGACACTGGGCATGTAGAACACCTCGGGCCGGCGTGCACGGGCGATGGCCGAGATCTGCCGCAGGCAGGCAAACAGGTCATCCGGCTCCGACAGCTCGATAAACTCATCGAACACTGCCCGTCCGAGTTCATCCACGTTCGCCGCATACCCCAGCGCCACCACGTGGAAATCCCGCCGCGCTGCCTGCAACGTCAGCGAATGCGTGCGGTAGATCGAATGCCCGCCGGAGAACCATTCGAGCAGCACCAGCATCAGCGGTTTGTCACGCACCGGCGCGGCAGCCGGGGGCACGCTAGTGATGCCCACGCTGGCGAGCTTGCGTTCGATCAGCGTATTGATCGAGGCCTTGATGCGATGGCGCTCGGGCAAGTCGGCGTAGCTGCAGTGCATGTACACGTCGTGCAATACGTTGAGTGGCAGCGTGTCCAGGCTGTCCAGTTGCTCCAGGCGCCCCGGCAACCAGGCCAGCAAGGCCTCGCGCTTGGAGTGCGCGGCCGGGGTGCCGAGAAAGCGCGGCGACAGCAGCGCCATGCACAGCGCCGCCGCCAGCGTCGGGTTCTGCGCCCACAGCAGGTCCACGTCCAGCGGCAACTGGGATTCCGGCGAATACAACAGGCAGAACTTCACCAGGTCCTGCTCGGCCAGGCGGTAGTCACCACCCTCGGGCCCCAGCAGGTTCAGCGCGCGCAGGATGTGATCCGCATTGATAAAGGCACTCGCGGCAAACAGCGAGGACAGCCAGCGCTGCAGGTTGATCAACTGGCCAAAGCCCCCTGGGCTGAGGCTGAAACCGGGGTCGGAAAACAGCGCGGTGATCGCGCAGGTAATGCGCGTCAGCACGTGGCTTTCCAGCTCGCCAGGACTGATTGCCGGCGACACACTGAGGGAAAACTGCTCGGACAATTTGCCGTAGTTGCGGTCGATCAATTGCAGCAAACGCACCAGTTCACGCGCGCCGCCTTCATGGTCGCGGGTGTAGCACAGGTATTCGAAGCCCTCCAGGGAGAACAGCGGCTCGGTCATAGCGGTCGCTCCACGTCGATCTGCACCTCATCGGCGTCCCGGCTGCGAGCGGTGAGCGGCTGGCTCCAGGTGCCGCCGACCATCTGGCTCTGATGGTATTGGCGCGTCGGTTCGGTACGGGTCTCCAGCAGGTTGTTGTGGATCAAGCCGCCGCGACTGGTCAGCACCGCGCCGTTGCCGGTGGCGGTGATCGACGCGGTGCCGTTGCCTAGGTTGAGGTAGTTGCCTGACGGCGTATCGAGGTCCAGGCGCAGGGTACCGTCCACCACTTGCAGGGTGTTGGTGCCGTTGTCGAAGCTCAAGGCGGCGCCACTGGCACTGCGCGCGGTGACGGTAAGGTTGCCGCTGCCGCCGGTCATCACGTTGTTGAAGCCGCGCGCGTTGGTGGCGTTGAACGACAGCCCCGGCCCCGCCCCTTGTGCGGTGCCTTGCAGGCGAATATCGCCGCTGCTGGAAAGCACATTGACCCCATTGCCCGCACCCGAGGCGCCGCTGCGAATGCTCAGGCCCGGTGCGCTGGAGGCCGGTCCCGAGGTGCCGCTCAAGGTCAGGTCGCCGTCCTGGGTGGTCAGGTTGATCACCGAGCCGGTTCCGGTGGAGTTGACCACCGTGCCGGAGTCACCGGCACTGCGGCCCTCGATGAAGATATCGCCACCCGCGCCCGCGTTCAGCGTCACTACGCCGGTGGTCGAAGCCGCGAGGAACACACCTCGGCCCGAATCCGCCGCGCCCTGCACCGTCAGGGTGCCGCTGCCGACGCTGAGGGTTTGCGTCGACGTTGTCGCCGTCGAGCACACCAGCACGCCGCTGCCCGACACGGCGCTGCCGCGCAGGGTGAGGTTGCCGCTGCCGGTGGTGGCGATGGTGTTGCTGGTGCTGAAGATGCGCGTGCCATTGCCGCTGCCGAGGTTGCTGCTGTCGATGTTGATGTTGCCGACACCCGAGGTCTGGAGTGTGCTGCCGCCAGTGAGCACGAAGGCATCGCCGGTGCCGGTGGTGCTGGCCTGCAGCGCAGTGATACTGATATTGCCGCCACCCGCATCCAGGGTGCTGCGGCTGATATTGATCGCGGTCGCCGTGGAGCCTGCGGCCAGGCTCGACGAGGTGGCGCCGCGCAAGGTGATGTCGCCGCCGCTGGTGCTGATGCGCGTACCGTTGGTCAAGGAAATACCCACGCCATTGCTGACGTTGGTGCTGGCCCAGGACGTCGCCGGGTCGACCGCGCCACTGATGGTGAGGTTGCCGCCGTTGGTGCTGATGCTCGCGTTGCTCAGGGCCACCGAGCCGTTGCCGCTGTTGTTGAAGTTGGACACCAGCGACACATTCAGGGTCTTGCCGGTGCCATTGCTGATGCTGGTGTTGGTCATCACGATATTGCGGTGGGCCTGCAGGGTCAGCGTCGCGTTGCCCACGCCCTTGACGTTGGACAGCACGTTGATGTCCCCCGAGGTGCCGGCGCCCGATGAGGTGGTCACCAGGATATTCGCGCCCTCGGACAACGACGCATTGAGCGTCGCCGAACTCAGGTTGGAACTGGCGCCGGCATTCGGCGTGAACGGAGAGCTGGTCGACGTGCCGCTGCTGGCACCGCTGGTGATATTGATGTTGAACGGGTCGATCAGCCACGTACCGCCCTGCCCCGACACCGCACTCAGGTCGACGATGCCGGCGATGTCCAGCGCGTGCCCGGAGGTTTCCACCAGCCCGCCACGGCCCTGGCGGCCGGCGCCGCGCACGCTGATGTCGCCGTAAAATTGAGTGTTGTCCTTGGACCACAGGATGACTTTGCCACCGTCGCCGCTGCTCAAGGCATTCGCACTGATGCGCGCGTCACTGCCCATGAAGGTACTGTCGGCCTGGTGCAGGTTGCCGCTGCCTTGGTAATCGCCGCCCATCAACACCGTGCCGCCGCCGAGGTCGCCGTCGGCATCGATGCGGCCGCTGTCGAACAGGCCGACATACTGCCCGGTCATGGTCACATTGCCGCCGCGTTCACCCACCTGCTTGCCCGAGACATCGAGCACGCCGCCGTTGACCACCACGCCACTGTCGCCGCCATCGAGGATGATCCTGCCGTTGCGCTGTTGCAGGCTGCGCGCCTCGATCACGCCCTGGTTGTTCACCACATTGCTGAGCATGGCCTGGGAGTCGCGGGCGGTCATGGTCACCGCACCGCCGTTGGCGCTGAGCAGCCCGCGATTGATCACGCTGGCGCCGATGGCCGGGTCGTTGACCTCGACATTGATCAAGCCGTCGCCGGTGAAATCCAGGGTGATTTTTTCACCGCCACCGAGTACCACCGAGCCCAGCCGCGCAACCACCGTGCCTTCGTTGCGCACCTGGCTGCCGAGCAGCGCCACACTGCCGCCGTCCCGCGCGCGGATAGTGCCCTGGTTGACCACTGCGCCGCCGCCCTGGCCGGCAAACACCTGCTTGCCGGCCATGAAATCGCTGTTGGAAATATTCAGCGAACTGGCGACCAGCCCACCGACATCCACCATGGAGCCGGCACCAAACAGCACGCCCTGGGGGTTGATCAAGAACACCTGGCCGTTGGCATTCAGGTGGCCGAGGATCTGCGAGCCGTCGCTGCCGGTCACCCGATTGAGCGCCACTGACGACGCGCCAGGCTGGAGGAAATTGACCTGGGCGTTCTTGCCGATATTGAACGTGTCCCACGTGGCGATCAGGCGGTCGCTGCCCTGGTTCACCGTGAGGACATTGCCGTTGCTGGTGATGGTGCCGCTGCCTGCGACCACCTGGCCGTTGGTGGGCAAGGCATTGTTGTCCAGGGCCAGCGCAGGCATCGGCACCAGGCCGTACAAGGCGCAGAGCACGGCAAAACTCAGGGGCTTGAGTACAGGCAGTGCGGTGTGACGGTGTTGTTTGCTCATGGCCTGCTCCTCAGAACGAATAGTTGATGCCAGTGCCGATGGCGCTGATGGTGGTGCCCACGCCCGGCGAGTAACCGCTGGCCGCGTAGACCCCGGTCAAGGCGAAGTTGTAGTTGGCCAGGGAGTTGTTTTTCAGCAGCACGTACTGGCTGAACACATCGATGTTCTTGGTCAGCTTGTAGTTGGCGCCGATGGCGTACTGGGTGGCGCCCATGCCATGGGTGTCGCAGTCGACGGCGGTGGCGCGGATCATTTCGCATTTGCCGGCCAGCGCCTTGCCGTAGCTGGCCTTCAGGCGCCAGGCGCCGATCTTGTGCGACACGCCGAGCAGATAGGCACGACGGCGGTACTCGGAGAGGTCGCTGGAGGTGGTGCTGTTATTGATCACGCCGTCTTCGGAGTACGACAGGTCATCGGCAATCGCCGACACCGTGGTGTTGCCGAAGGTATAGGCCAGGCCGTAGCGGAAGCTGAAGTCATCCGAGGAGGTACCGTCGGTAACATGCGTGCTGCTGCCCACGCCCCGCGCGTTGCGGCTCAGGTTGGTGATGCCGAAGTAGTTGATGTGCCGTTCGGCCGCCACCACGGCGGTGAAGCCCCGGTAGTTCCAGACCAGGCTGCTGCCGTAGATGTAGCCCTTGTCGACGTCGCTGGCGGCGCTCATGCCGTTGTTCGAGTAGGCTAGCTTGAGCTGCAGGCCGTTCCACTCCGGTGTCCAGTACTGCACCACGCCGGCCTGGCGCCGGTTGAACGCAGCGTCGCCATTTACCGAGGTGTCGTTGTAGCTTTGCGGGCCGTTGACGTTGGTGGACAAGCCGGCGCTGAAGCCCGGCGAGCCAATGATGTTGAAGTACGCGGCGCTGGTCTTGCCGTTGAACGGGTCGAGGCTGGTGGTGGCTTCTTTCATCGGCATGTCCCACACGCCGTAGAGCAAGGTGCCGTAGTCGCCGTTATTGAAGGCCGCGCCGGTGTTGCGCAACTTGGTGCTGGGGGACGCGGATTTCACCACCGAGTCATCGTTGCTTTCGGTGTAGTTCATCGAGATGCCGTATTCGAGTTGCCACAGCAGCTTCCAGTCTTCACTCAGGCCGTAGCCGCCGTGCACACCGATGGCCGACACGTTGTCGCGGGCGCGCCAGAAGCTCGCCATGTTGCGCCCGTTGGGCGTGGCCAGGCGGCTTTGGTCGTTCGGCCCGGCCGAGGTCGCGCCACGCCGGTCGACGTATTCGGGGACGATGCCGATGCTGCCGTAGAACACCGTGTCGGTCTCGGCCACCTCGAAGTCTTCGCCCTTGGAGCCGATGTCGCTGGCCAAGCCGGCAAACGCCTGCGGCGAACCGGAGATCGAGAACCACAGGCGCTTGGCCGCGCGGTCGTCGCTGGTGGGGTCTTCACCCGGCGAAAACGCCAGGCTGGCGTTCATCACCAGGTCGCGGTGATAGAGGTTCAGGCCCACGCCATAGCCGTAGCGCGTGAGGGTATTTTCGCTGTTGTCCCACGGGTTCTTGTTGACCGTGACCTTGCCCGCATCGGCAAACAGCGTGCCCTCGGCAATCGCCCCGGACACACGCCCCAGGTACTTGCGCAGCTCCAGGCGGCCCAGCAGCCCTTCGTCGCCCGCCACTTCTCCGACCGGGTACGCGCGCACGCCGTTGGGGCCACCGAGGCTGAGTTTTTCCGAAGAATCGAGGTTTTTGTCGGCCCACTGGCCGGTCAACGAACCGAACAGCGAGTAGCCGTTGCCCAGGTACTGCAGGCGGCTGAAATTCGCATTGGCCTTCTTGTAGCGTCCCGCAGCATTGGCGGTGAGCGCATCCAGCGCGGCGTCGGCAGGGGTGTTTTTATCCAGGTCGCCAATGCCATACGCCAGGCTCCAGGCATTGTTGCCCTGCCAGTCATCGCGCCAGTTGCCGTACAGCGTGGCACTGCGAAACACCGCGGATTTGTTCACGGTAAAACCGCCGGCCGAGTCTTCGAAGCGCCGGTGATCCTCGGCCAGGTTGAAGCTGATGTTGCTGTCGCGCGAGCGCAGCAGCGCGCTGTTGATAAACACCGAGGACACCTCGGCGGTGCCGTCCGCGTCCAGGCCCTTGAGGTTCTTGCCGATGCTGTATTCCAGCTCGGCGTAGTTGGCGCCCACCGAAATCCCGGTGGCACCGAGCGGCTGCTGGTAGCCGACGCCCTTGATATCCAGGCCTTCGAAGGAGTTCTGCGAGGTGACGGTAAAACTGTCGCCAATCCCCAGTGCATCGTTGAGGCTGACGCTCGACGTGAGGCGGTTGGTGCCGGTGTAGTAGTTGCCGTAGTTGTCGATGGCGGCGCGGGCGGTCCAGGCGGTCATTTCGCTGAGCTTGAGCACGATGTCGGCCGCGCCCGGCTGTTGCGAGGGACGCAGGATGGCGTGCACCGACACTCCGGTGATGTCGGACAGGCGCAACAGCACGCGCTCCAGGTCCTGCTCGCGGATGATCGTGCCGCTCGGCAATGCGTTGATGAACTGCTGCTGCACACCGGGGCGCAGGCGCACATTCGCGTCCGGCAAGGCGCTGACCTGGCCGATCACTCCTTCGGAAACGCCCACGATGACCTGGCCGTCCTGAATGTCCTGGGCCGGCAGATACGCCCGCGCCACCAGGTAACCCCGCGCCCGGTACAGCGCGGTGACTTGCGCCGCGGCTTCGCGCAGGCCGTCGAGGCCGAGGGTCTTGCCCACATAGGGTTGCAGCACGGCCTGCAACTGGGCATCGCTGAGTTCACGATTGCCGTTCACCACGAAGCGCTTGACCTGCAGCTGCAAGGTCGAGGCGCTGGCTGTGGGCGCCGGCTCATCGCGCTGGCTTTCGATGCGCACACTGCCGGGCGCTGCCGGCTGGGCGTTGTCCGTAGGACGCAGCACCGAGCGGCTGTTATCGAACAGGGTGCCGGACGATGGCAGCGTATCGGCCTGGGCATGGGCGGCGATCAGGGCAGCGGCCAGCAGCGACAACGCGCCAGGCCCCCAGGCGCGGGGCGCCCGGGTATTCGGGAGAGGTTGGCTCATACAATGCTCTTATTGTTTTTATCGAGACGCGGCGTCAGGCAGCAGCGTTGAACTCAGGGAAACAGCATCCGCGCGACGGCTTTGTCACCCAGCAGGCGTGCCGCGTTGTGGCCGATCCCCGGGATCGTGTGCTGGGGGTGGCGCAAGGGAATCTGCCATTGGCTGGCCAGGAACTGCTCGTAGCTCACGTAGTTCAACTGGCGATCCAGCCGTGTCGCGCCCTGGTAGCTGGCCCCGCAGGAGCTGTCCAGCACACGGCTGGTAGGGTTGTTGTCCTGGGCGCCGACCAGATAGGTGATGTCGCGCGCGGCATAGCGGGCAAACACCTGGCGGCTGGTCAGTTGCTGCTTGAGCAGGTACGCCGGCGCGCCGTCGAGGCCATAGCGGTAGCGGCTGTAGCTGGGGCACATGATGGTCACGACCGGCTTGAACGCGCCGTCCTGCAAGCGACTGTCTTCGAAATACACGTAGCTCGACGGGCTGGCGACCACGTAGCGAATGCTCAGGCCACGGGCCTTGAGGCCGCCGTCGAGGTCATTCATCACCGCGTAGCGCTGCATCAACTGCGCGCCCGCCGAGTGGCTGACCATCACGATTTCCTTGAGCGCAGGATAACGCTGGCGATCGGACAAATAGGCGACCAGATCGTCCAGCACCTGGAACGCCGGGATGCCCTTGTGGCCGTACTGCGATTCGATGCCGTGCATCCACTTGTCGCGTGGCCACAGCGGCATGTCATCGCTGATGCCCGAGTCGGTCGGTGTGAGGAAATTCGGCGCCAGCAGCAGCGTGCTGGTGTTCTGCAGGTGCGCATTGCCGAGCAGCTTGCGGCCGGTCTTGAAGTACTCGTCGCCGTCACGCTGCACGCCATGCAGGATCACCACGGCGCGTTCGATGGAACTGGGCGGGTTGTACAGGTCGGCGTTGGCGTAGACCAGGAACGGGTAGGCATTGCCGTCATGGCCCAGGCGCAGCACCTGGCGCGCATCGACCTCAGGCTTGTCGACGCTTTCGGTGTGCACATCGACCTTGGCGCAGCTGGTCAGCGTGCCCATCAGGGCCAGGGTGCCCAGCAGGGTGGTGAAGGGTTTGATGGAGGTGGACAGGCGTATGAACATGACCGGGCACTTCTCTTGTTTTTTTACGAGCCTATCAGTGCCGTCCACCTATGAAAAATATCTAAATAGCGGGGTTTGGATACTTTAAAAATATGACAGTCACTCACTCACCGGCACCGGCTCGGCGATGGTCAGCAGCACCAGGAAGCTGGCGAACGAGCCGATGGCCATGAACAGGAACACCTGGGACCAGCCATAGCTGTCGAGCAGCAAACCCACCAGGAACGGTGCTGCCGCGCCGCCCAACTGCCCGCCCATGTTGACGATGGAGCTGGCAATCGGGAAGGTCTTCTTGGTCGCCAGGCCCATCGGGTAAACCATGTAGGAGGAGTAGCCAATGCTGATCAGCGTGCCGGTGAGGAACAACAGCGCGGCATACAGCGTGGGGTCATTCGGTGAATTGATCAGGGCGTACATGGTGCCGACCGTGGCCAGCGCCGAAAGCATCATCCCCGGCTTGCGCCGCTTGCCCAGCACGCGGTCGGACAGGATCCCGCCGAGCAGGTTGCCGCAAATGGCGCCCACCCACGGCGCGGCCGAAACGAAGCCCATGTGCATGATCGAGAACTGCTTGACCGTCATCAGGTAGGTGGGAATCCACGACAACAGCACCATGGTGATGCCCACCTGGAAGCTGTAGCTCAGCGCGCAACCGACCACGTTCCAGGAGCGAAACAGGCCACGACTGGTGGCGATCGGCGCCACCGGCCGGACCCGGATAAACGTATCCAGGCGCTTGAAGTGGCGCTGGGCGCCTGCGGTTTTCTGGGTGATGACGTTGTTGCTTTCATCGGTGATATACGCCAGCTCGCCGGCGTTCACGAAACGGCTTTGCGCGGGCTGGTTGGCCACCAGGAAATACCAGGCGATGGACAGCAAAATCCCCGGTACGGCGAAGATGTAGAAAATTTCGCGCCAGCCCCACATCGCCACGATCGCCACGCACAACGGCGGCACGATCACCGGGCCGAACTTGACCGCTGCAAGGAAGATACCGGTGGCCGTGCCCTTCTCTTTCGCCGGGAACCACTGGTTGATCGTCGAGGCGATGCCAATCGGCAGCGGGCCTTCGGCAACGCCGAGGGCAAAGCGATAGATCTTCAGCGCCAGCACCGAATTGACCGTGCCCATCAGCGCAGTGAACACCGACGTGGCAATCATCGAAAACGAGAAAATCCTGCGCACCCCGAAGCGGCTGGAGGCAAAGCCCGAGGGAATCTGCGCCAGGGCGTAGGCCAGCAGAAACACACTCAGCAGCGCCCCGGCCTCGGCATTGGTCATGGGGTATTCCTCGCGGATAAACGGCAAGGCCACGCCGAGGTTGGCGCGGTCGGCCGACGCCACGGTGTACACGAGGAAAAACAGCCCAGCGACGATCCAGCGAAAACGCGACGGTTTTTCAGTGGTGGAGTCCTGAATACTCATACGGAATACCTGATTTTATTATTGGAATGTGCCGTGTGTGCCGAATCCGGGGTGCAGGCTCCCGCTGAGGCGTGTTGAAAGCCTCACGTCAGGTGTTTCTTCGGGTCCTTGTGAATCTCAGGCAGGAGTCATTGCCCGGTCTCGTGGCGCCGACTCTAACGCATATTGTTTTAGTTTTGTATTTTATTATCGACGAATGGGCGACTCGCTGCGGCGTGCCATAAAGCGCAGGTAGGCCATGCGAATATGGGTCTGCATGGCGTGCCGGGCCAGCTCGCCGTCGTTCTGCTCGATGGCGTAGGTGATGTCCAGGTGCTGCTGCAGGCTGCGCTCCAGGTCCGCCGGACGGTAGAGGAAAAACGAGCGGGTGATCACCGGCATGTCGATCAGGGTGGCGAGCATCGACTTGAGCCGTTGCGAGCGGGCGATCTCCAGCACCTGGCCATGAAACGCCCGATTGGCTTCCTGCACACGCAGGGTCACATCCGCGCCTTTGCCGGCGATGGCAGCTGCCATCTGCTCGTTGATACGCTGCAACTCGGCCACGTCCTGTGGCGTCGCGCGCTGGGCCGCGAGCATTGCCGCATGGGGCTCGAGCAGCTCGCGAAAGCTGAACATCTCTTCCAGATCCCATTGGGTCCAGCCGGCCACGAACACACCACGATTGGCCTCGATCACGGCCAACCCGTCGTCCACCAGCTTCTTCAGCGACGCGCGCACCGGCGTGCGGCTGAGGCCGAACTCCTTGCCCAGCGGTTCTTCCTTGAGCTGCGTGCCGGGCTCGTACTGGCCGGCAATGATGCGGTTGCGCAAGGTCTCGTAGATGAGATCGTTGGCCATTTTTCCCTTCTGATCATTTGAATTTCAGCGGTTCTACCGTGGACGCCCCTGCCATGCAAGCAGTCGATTTCGTCACCTGCGCCTGGGCACCCTTCTGACACTTTGTACAAAAATCGTTTGCAATCGACCAGATTGTATTTTAATTGTATTGCCACCTGAATCCGGAGGCGACATGAAAATAACAATCGTAGGGCTCGGCGAAGTGGGCCGTTGCTATGCCCAGGCCCTGGCCAATACCACCACGGCGCAATTGCTGCTGTGTGAGCAACGCATTGCCCCGGCAGCGCAGACACTGGCGGATAACATCGGCGCGCCGATCCACTCATCCATCGGCGCGTGGCTGGCTGACTCGGACTGCGTCCTGTCCTGCGTGGTGGGCACCCAGTCGCTGGAGGTCACCCGCGAATGCCTGGCGCACCTCAAGCCCGGCGCCCTGTTCGCCGACCTCACCACCGCCGCGCCCGAACGCAAACGGATCGCTGCAGAGGAAGCCGCACAGCAACAGATCGATTACGTCGACGTGGCGATCATGGGCGCCATTGCCTATCTGCGCGAACAGACCCCGCTGCTGTGTGCCGGCGCCAAGGCCGATGCGCTGGTCGAATTGTTGAACGCGGCCGGTGCCCGTGCACGCGCCCTGCCGGCCAGCCAGCCGGGGGATGCGATCACCCTGAAGATCCTGCGCAGCGTGTTCACCAAAGGCATGGAGGCGCTGGCCGTGGAAGTGCTGCTGGCCGCCGAGCGCCAGCAATTGCGGGGGGCGCTGTACGAAGTGCTGGCCGATATCGACCAGGCGCCCCTGCCCGCCTTCCTCGAAATGCTCGTGTCGACCCATGTGGTGCATGCCACGCGGCGCCTGCACGAAGTCGAAGACGCCGAGCGCCAGCTCGCCTCGCTGGGCATCGCCAGCAGCGTGCTCGGTGGCGTGCGCCAGCGCTTCAGCCACAGCAGCCAGGGCCTGGCGGTTGAGCCGATCAGCGAAGAAAAACCCAGCCTCGACCAGGCACTCGCCTGGCTGGGCCGCCACACCCCTGCCGCCTGAAAAACCGACCTTCAATAAAAACGGAAAGCATCATGCCTATCACCCAAGACCAACTCGACACCCTCAAGCAATTGGGCACCGCCACTATCCACGAAGCCCAGGGCCAGACAGGCGCGCTGGACAGCGGACTGCGCCCGGTCGACCCGAGTCTGCGCCTGGCCGGCCCGGCCCTGACGGTGGATTGCCGCCCCGACGACAACCTGGCCATCCACTACGCCCTGACCAAGGCCAAGCCCGGCGATGTGCTGGTGGTGGACGCGAAGGGCTTCATGGAAGCCGGGCCCTGGGGCGATCTGCTGACCCTGGCCTCGCAGAAACTCGGGATCGTCGGCCTGGTGATGAACGGCGCAGTGCGTGACGCCAACGCCATCATCGAGATGGGCTTCCCGACCTTCTCGCGCGGCCTGAGCATCAAGGGCACCAACAAGTGCCAACCGGGCAAGGTCAACGTACCTATCGTGATCGGCGGCGTGCACATCAACCCAGGCGACATTATTGTCGGCGACCGCGACGGCCTGGTGGTGGTGGAGCAGTCACGGGTCGAGGAAGTGATTCGCCTGAGCCGCAATCGCGAGGACAAGGAAGATGGCATCCGTGCGGGGCTGGAAGCTGGCAAAAGCACCGTGGATCTGCTGGGGCTGGCGCCGACGCTGGAAAAATTCGGCATGCGTTGAGGTCGGCCGATTCGCCGCTAATGACGGTCAATCGCCAGGCAGAATAAAGGCGCTCCAAGGAGCGCCTTTATTCATTTCACCTTACTGCTCGCCGATGGATTTCACATCGGCCTTGGCAGCACCCCCAATCGCGATGCGTTTCGGCTTGGCCTCCTCCGGCACCACCCTCAGCAGGTCGATGCTCAGCAGGCCATTGGCGAGCTGCGCGCCCTGCACTTCGATGTGGTCGACCAGGCGGAACGACAAGCGGAATGCCCGCTGGGCAATACCCTGGTGCAGGTAAGTGATGCCCTCATTGTGTTCGCGCTTGCCGCCGGCGACGGTCAACACACCTTTTTCCACCTGGATGTCCAGGTCGTCCTCCACCAGGCCGGCAGCCGCGATGACAATCCGGTAGTGATCATCACCGTGCTTTTCGACATTGTGCGGTGGGTAGGTCGTACCGGCCTCGCTGCGAAGCGCCGATTCAAAAAGGTCGTTGAAACGATCAAAGCCAACGGAGTGGCGGAACAGTGGGGCCAACGAAAGCGTAGTAGCCATTGCAAAATCTCCTGAGTTTTCTCCAAGTGATTTGAGCCGCGACCCGTCTTCGGCATCGCGTAAAACCTAAATAGGTTCAGGGGGAAAAACTTCAAGCGGCGAAACGATACTTTTTTTAGCGTGATTGCAGGGGGGGTTCATAACGTTAACGCCGACACGCCAAGCCGACGCCATTCAAAAGATTTTCTCCCTCGGAACAGGCACACGACACTGCCTGTCGCTTCACCTATAGAGGATGGCTTCAACGTCTATTTTCCAGCGTGGGGTGTCATCTATGAAGGCTCTAGCCTGCTTTGCCATCGGCGTAGTTGTCGGTGTGGTCGTGATGAAAAATAACCAAGCGTTTGAGGAATTGAAGAAAGAACTTGAGCGCGAAAAGCATCGCAACCCTCCCTCAGGCGTCGCGTGATGCAAACACAGTGATGGCAGACTGCCCTTGGCTAGACAGGCGGTTAGTGTTAAAACGCCATCAATGGAATTGCTTGCAAGTTGCCCAGCGCCTGCGAGCCATCAAGGTTGATTCGAGCATTGTCGTCCTATGTCAGATCCAAAAGACCGGCTGTTCAGGCACTTGGCCCTGCTACGCCTGATCCCACGCGAACCGCGCAGTATCTCCACCGCGCAGCTGTTGCAAAAACTCAAGGCCGAACAATTCGACCTCGACCTGCGCACCCTGCAACGTGACCTGACCGGGCGGCTAGGCCTGGACTTTCCTTTGCTCTGTGACGAAAGCCAACGTCCTTATCGCTGGAGCTTTCCCAAGGATACGCCGCAATTCGATCTGCCAGCTCTCGATACGCCAACAGCACTGGCGTTTGCCCTGGCCGAAAGCCACTTGGGCAAACTACTGCCACCCTGTGTATTGAAATTGCTAGCCCCCCATTTCGAGTTGGCACAACGTCAACTTCAGAGCTTGCAGCACAACACCCTGGCGCACTGGGCAAAGCGCGTACGTGCCCTGCCCAATGGCAAAGCACTGCAACCGGCAACAGTGAACGATGCCGTGTGGTCCCAGGTCGCCACAGCGCTGCTCGAAGCACGACAACTTGAAATCGTGTACCAGAGCCGCAGCAAGGGCAATGACAAATGTTTGCGCATCCATCCCGCCGGGATGGTTTCACGACATTCGGTGAGCTATCTCCTGGGCACGGTCGTGGGTTACAGCGACGTGCGCCAATTTGCCTTGCATCGCATCCAACAAGCGACGTGCCTGGAAGTAGCGGCACAAGATCAGCCTGGCTTCGAAATCGATCATTACCTCCACGGCGGCGGCTTTAACAGCACCGGCCCGGTCGCGCAACACTCAATGATTGCCGACGTAGCCCCGACAATTGCCTGGCTGCTGAAAGAGACGCCGCTGAGCGCCGAACAAACTCTTACACCCCTGCCAGGAACTGATTGGCAACGGTTGCAGGCCCGCGTACCGATGTGTCTATGGTACGACAGCTGAATGATTTCATGACATGAGAGCCTGATCGTTCAGAGCGCTTTTTGAGTGTCTGCTTCTGGCCGATTGCTGCCTTTCGCGAAGGGCCGCTCAGGGTCGATAGCACCCGTCGTGACGGGTAGTTACTACGGGCCGGAAGCTACCGCTGTACCCTATCGGCAGCTAGTGCACTACCAATGATAACCAAGCCCCAACGTAAGTCCGAAATCTCCCTGCGCGGTGCCCGCACCTGTCGCACGATAGGTCCACTTCCCACCCCTGGAGCGCGCCGTCAATCCGATGGCCAAAGCGGGTTCACCCTCGTACACAGCCGTTGCCATTGCCACCATCGACTTGCCCGGCGAGGACGCGACCGGTAACCCGGCGGTGGCCATCACCGCCGCAATACCGGCGTACACGTCCTGCCGCAGGCTGCTGACGCTACGGTCGGTATAGGCGTTTGCCTCAGTTAGCGACCGATTGGTAGCTTGGTTCGAAAGCCGCGTTGCCTGGCGGAAATTGACAGCGTCCGTGCCTTGCGCAGCCTCGGCTGCATGACTGATCTGACGCTCGGCGCCATACGCACCGACTGCCACGCTACTAGCACGTGTGGCTTGGGAACCCGCCCCCAGCGCCACGCTATTTGTCGCGTTGGCGCCTGCTTGCGAACCCAGCGCAGTACTGTGTTTCACCTGAGCAGTGGCGCCAGCACCGGTGGCGACACTGCGCTCGCCTTCGGCTTGAGTCTGTGCCCCGAGCGCAACCGATTGGCTATCCGGACGCGTGGATACATTGTCGCCGGCTTCGCTCGCATCCACGGCAATGCCGGAAGACTGCTGGCCCAATTGCTTGGTCTGCTGATTCACTGCCTCCAGTTGGCGCCCGTTGACGGCATCAAGGCTGGTGGAACTGACCTCGCCGTCCTCAACGCCACCAACCATGCGCGAGCCTTGGCTGCCACTGATGTCGACGTGGGTCCCATCAGCAATGCCGGCCAACTGTATGTCACGACTGACCGGATCCTGGCGGGCATGCCCCACCTCACCGCTGTCCATTTGCTTGCGCAGTGTTTCAGCTTGCGCACTGACGGCATTCGATTGGTTGTCGGTAGCCACCATACGGTCATCGAGTAGACCGAATGCCTGCCCAATGGAGTCGACCTTGATCGACTGAGCCTCGGCACCGTTCTCGCCAGACTGCGTCACTGCGTAGGTGGAAGGACTCGTCGAACCGTCGGCGTTCACATTCGCGGCGCCGCCCATGGCAGTAGCCAGGAACTCGTCATGTACCTTAGCGGCGCTCTGGATGTGCCCGAGAACCGTTTCGCCTTGGGCGATACCTTGCAGCCTGGCGGCTGACTGGCCCGCGACCTGGCCGGCAAGAGTCGCACTGGCGTGTGCTGCGACGGCGCCATCATGGGCAGTTGCAGCGGCGGATTGTGCGGCCTCGGCACTGCCCTTGGCCGCCTCCGCGCGGCTCTGTGCAATGGCAGCGACGCCAGTCGCACCGACGGCCACGCTTTGCGCCTGGTCAGCCATGGTTTTCCCAGCCTGGGCAACACTCTGGGCTGCCACCGCCGTACGATCAACGTCATCCAACTGGCCCTTGTTCACCGCATCAGCCTGTGCGCTACCGGAAGCCAACCGGGCGATGCGAGCCGGCTCGCTGGCTGAACTGCGGCCTGCGTTGTAGACCCCGTCAATACCACTCCACTGCAAGGTGTCATCGCGCAGGCCCTGGATGTTATCCACCAACGCGTCCAGCTCAGTGGCCTGGGTACGCACGGCATCGTTGAGCGTGGAGAGATTGCCCGCCACCGCGTGCAGCGCCTCACCTGCATTGTCGTGGCTGGTTGCAGGCTGAGCACTGCCAGCGGCTGCGATCATGGGGATGTTATAGCCAGGTGCCGTGGGCTGGCCTTCAGCGTCCACGGTAGCGCCACCTCCAAGCAGCCGAGTGATGGTCTCGCGACTCAAGCCCGCAGCTGCTTTTACCGCCGAGTCCAGGCGCTCTACCACCGTTTGCCCGCCGTCCAGGCCGCCGAGCTGAACCGCAGCCACATCAGCGGTGGACCGAGCGGCGTTGGCAGTACCCTGGGCATTATCGGCCGTGCGCTGAGCGACCGAAGCGACGCCCAACGCCGTGTCGGCTGTCGTTTGTGCAGCAGCGGCACGATGACTTGCCTCCGTCGCGACGCCTTGGGCCTGGTCGGCGTCTGACTGCGCTACGACGGCGACACTCATCGCATCGATGCTGGCGCTGTTCGCTTGCTGTGCTGTGGTGTGGGCGGTGTCGGCCATACGCTGTGCCGTGTTTGCCGCATCCAGAGACGCGTTGGCGCGGCTCTGGGCAGCCAGGGCCTTCTGATTGACCTGCGAGGCGCTCAGCAACGCATGGTCGGCGGCGCTCTGCGCGGTCTGCGCAGCCGTTTGAGCGGTGGATGCCGCACCCAACGCAGCTTCAGCGTTGGCTTGAGTCTCCAGCGCGGCATGCTGTGTGCCGGACGCCGCGGCGGAAGCGGTGTCGGCACTGCTTTGGGCCGCCTGGGCAGAAGCCTGCGCGACGGTGGCGACGCCTAGCGCCCGGCTGGCGGTAGTGTCGGCAGCGCTGGCTGCTTCTTGTGCTGTCGACGCGACGCCCAATGCGGTATCGGCGCTGTTGCGTGCGGCCATGGCAGTGATATTCGCACTGGCAGCCGAGCCCTGCGCAGCGCCTGCAGTGTTTTGCGCGGCATCCGCAGACCGCTGCGCCTGCAAGGCTGAAGACAACGCGAGGTCGGCAGTGCCTTGTGCCCCGTCGGTGGTGGCCTTTGCGTTTTCCAGCGCGCCCAACGCGCTGTCTGCACTACGCTGTGCGACATCGGCCAGGTCTTGAGCATAAACGGCGGTGTCGTGAGCGTTTTTTGCGGTCCCTTGGGCATTCTGCGCATTGGTTTGCGCTGTGACGGCCGCTACACCTGCCGTGTCAGCTGTCTGCCGGGCGGTGGCTGCCGTTGTCTGGGCGGCGATCGCCGCGTTCAGTGCGGCGTTGGCTGAAACCTGCGCCGAGTCGACCGCGCTGAGTGCGCCAGCAGCCGTGTCCTGGGCTCTGTCAGCCATGTCCTTAGCAACCTCACCGGCACCCTGGGCGGTCGACGCGACCCCCGCGGCCCGATCGGCGATTTCACGAGCGGCAGCCGCTGCATCCTGTACCGCGTTCGCGGCGCTCAGTGTCTGGTCGGCAGTGGCTTGCGCGGTTTCAGCGGCCACGTCGGCCTCCCTGCCCACGAGCAAGGCCGCATCCGCAGCGCGCTGTGCACCATCGGCCCTCTCCTGTGCACTTGAGCCGCAGTGGCAGCCTGGTCCGTCCGGTCTTGTGCATCCGCTGCAGCGGCCTGCGCCGAAGTGACCGCATCCGAGACGGCATCAGCCGAGCGCAGGGCAGCTGTCGCGGCAGCTGCAGCCTTGTCCACGACATCTCCCACTTCCTTGACACGGGTTTGCGCCGCGCTGGCCAGAGCCTGCGCCGTCGTAGCGCTGGCGTGTGCCTGCGTGGCGGCGCCTTGGGCGGTCTGGGCCGAATGCTGAGCGCTTGCGGCAGCAACGTCGGCACGCTCAGCTACCGCCTGCGCGTTGGCGGCGGTCGTACCGGCCTTGCTGGCGGCGCTTGCCGCCGCACCGGCGCTGACCTGGGCCAGATTGGCGGCGGCGAGTGCGCCAGTTGCCTCCTGGGATGCATTGTTGGCCCGCGCCAACGATGAGTCGGCGGCATCCTTTACCGCCAACGACACCTGACGAGCGTTGTCCACGGCAGCATAGGCGGTGTCGGCCGCTTGTTGTGCGCGCATCGCGCTGCTTTCAACAGCGTCCAACTGACCTTTGTTGACGGCGTCGGTTGCCGCTACGCCGGCAGCCATATTGATAATCGAGGTGGGCACGCCGGCGTCCCTGTCGGCGTCATACGCACCGGTCTGTGGGTTCCAGTAGAACCTCTTGGTCGCCCTCAACACTTGGGCTTTTTCCGAGATATCCATGACGGAATCGAACACTTCCCCCATGCGCCCATCAGTGACTTTGTGCGCCTTATCCAAGGCCGCCAGCGACCCCAGCAGCGTGGTGGGTGGCGGTGTTCCCTGGGCGAGGCTGGTCAGCGCAAGCGGTGCCGACACTATCCGGTTGCCCTGGGCCAACGGGCCGCCCCCCAAGGCCTGAGCCACCGACTCAGCGGCCGTGGTCTCACGTGTGCCGAGACGGCGGATCGCCTCATATCCCGAGAACAACTGGGCACCGTTAATGGCATCGGTACTTGTGGCGTTCACCGTCCCTGGAGCTACAAAAATCCATTGGCGCAATCGCGCCGCACTGCCGCCGCTGACCGTGCCGACCGCGCTGTTGCGATCGAAGGAGTAGACGCGTCCATTGAGGGTCACGGCCGCAACTTCGCGCAGATCGTCAGTGGCCGAGAAGCTGCCGAGCGCGACACTCGCCCTCTGGGGGGCCTGGGCGCTGTAACCAAGTGCCAGGCTTTCCAAGTTCGATGCGCTCGCGTTCCTGCCGATCGCTACCGAGTTGTCCCCTCGTGATACTGCGAATCGCCCGCCGGCGAACGAACTCGCACCGCCCGCCTGCGCGCTCGCGCCGAGTGTAGTGGCATACTCACCTGAAGCAGTGGATGCCGAACCGAATGCAGTACTGAATGTATTGGAGGCCGTAGCGGTATTCCCGAACGACAGTGCATAGGGGTTCCGGGCCCTGGCGGTAAGACCTAAGGCCATGGTCCAGGCGGCTGTACTCTGGGCACCGCGGCCGAAGGCAAAGCCGTTATCAGTGGCAAGCGGGGCGCCAACCTCAATGCCAGAATGGCCAATCGCGATGCTGCCGTTGACACCTCCCAACATCAGCCGCCCACTGTTGATATACAGCTCCCCGCCCAAGGAAAGCGAGGTTGCACCAACACCCGGCGTTTCTGACGGCCGATAGAACATCACGCTCTCGGTTTGACCACCCTTGGCGTTCGAGTCGCACTGCCCCGACTGACCATCCTTGAAATTCAAGTTTTCGTTCAAATAGGCTCTGTCGGCCCCGGTGCCTGCAGTATAAGTATTTTGGGGGTCATTGAGACTGACGCATTCGCCGCTGTCATTCGCATTGATGTGTACACCGTTGCCTGCACGGGCATCAGACACGCCCAGCAGCGCCGAAACCCCGGTAAGGGTCAGCAGGCCGAGAGTCGGCCAACCGCGTGATGTGACCGCAAACTCGGGGCAATAGAAGCCGCGAATGAGGGAGCGAAGTGAGTTGAGAGGAACAGCATGCGGACAAGCGACCTGCGAATCGAAACGCAATGTGACTTTCACGATGACTTACCTGAGACATTGACGGATGCGTCGAACCGAAACAAGGCACCACGGCAATCCGATGGCTGAGACGGGTTCCACGAGTGGTAGCCGCTACGACAGCGGGCAATGATTACTGAGGGTTATTGTGGACAGTGAGGCTGGTGGAGAACATCGGACTGCTCCTAAATCGGCAGGGAGGGTCAGACCCTCGACCTGCCGATATCAGGACCTACCATTCGTAACCCACGCCAACCGCCAGCCCGACACTTCCTTGGGCACTGCCCGAACCATTGGCCTTGTACGCCCAACGACCATCCTCGGTGCGCCCCGAGAGGCCGACGGCCAAGGCTGATTGCCCCTCGTAGACCGACGTTCCCATGGCCACCATGCTCCTGCCCGGTGTCGACGCCACAGGTAAGGCTGCCATGGCCATCGCTGACGCGATGCCGGCGTAGGCATCCTGACGCACTGCACTGATCTGGCTGTCGGTATAGGCATTGGCCTGTCGTAGGGTACGGTCAGCGGCCTGGTTGGAGATCTGCGTGGCCTGGCCGAGATTGACGACATCGGTCGCCTCGCTGGCGGCTGCTACGTTGGTGATTTGCCGCTCCGCACCCGGCGCGCCCACTGAGACGGTATTCGCCCGCTGGGCCTGGGAGCCGGCGCCAAGCGCGACGCTGCCCGGCGCATCGGCCTTGGCACCAGCCCCCAGTACAGTGCTGCGAGGCGCTTGGGCCACAGCACCTGCCCCCACCGCAACGCTGCGCTCGCTTCCGGCCTGGGCGTTGGCCCCGACAGCCACGGCCTTGCTACCCGGCGTCACCGTTGCCTTTTCATTGCCTTGGGTGTCAACGGCGATGCCGGAGGCTCGTTGCGTCAACTGCTTGACCTGCCGGTCGACGGCGTCGAGTTGTCGGCCATTGACGACATCGGTGCTGTCGACGCTCAAGGCACCCTCCTTCACACCCGTCAGAACGCGAGGTCCCTGCGTACCCGTGAGATCGACACGAACGCCGTCAGTGTCGCGCGCCACCTGGATTTCCCGGTTGAGGGAGTCCTGGCGAACCAGGCCGACCTGACCGTTGTTCACCTGCTCGCGCAAGCTGGCCATGTTCGCTGTGGCCTTGTCGGCCTTGCCGTTGACTGCATTCAGCGACGCGTCGAGTGTTTCGATAGCCTGCCCGACGTTGCCGGCCTGGACCTGGCCAACGGGGCCACCCTCAGAGTCGATCCGGGTCACAGCGTAGGCCGGTGCTTTCAACGAACCATCCGCGTTGACGGCAGCGCCACCGCCCAGCGCATCAGCCAATGCCTGTCGGCCTGCGTGGTTCGCTGACTGTATGCGATCAAGCACGGTTTCACCATCCTCCAGCCCCTGCAATTGTGCTGCTGCGCGCTCCGCCACCTGGCCAACCTGACTGGCGAATGTGTGAGCAGCGTTTGCGGCCTCACGTGCGTCAGCAGCAGTGCCGCCAGCGGTATCGGCAGCATATTGCGCGGCATCAGCGGCGGTCTGGGCGAAGGCAGCAGCAACCATCGCGCCATCCGCCGTCCCCTGGGCCCGAACAGCTGCCTCCTGGGCCACGTCAGCGGCGCTGCCGGCCTGCGATGCGGTGGTCGCGACGGTATCGAGTTGCCCCTTGTTGACAGCATCGCTTGATGCAACACCGGCCGCCAGGTTACCGATGCGTGCCGGCTCACTGCGGTCCGCGCCACGCCCCGCGGTATAAGCGCCGCTGGCCTCGTCCCACACAACGCTATCGTCACGCAGGGCCCGGACGTCCTCACCCAAGGCGCCGAGTGCCGCGCCCTGGCGGTTCACGGCGGCGTTGACTGTGCCGGCATTGTGGTCCAAAGCCGTTAGGGCAGCGCCCACGTTGTCATGGAGTCGAGGAGCGGGCTGGATGCTGCCATCGGCATTGATCTGACTGATGGCATAGGCCGGCGCCGTCGGCTGGCCATCGCTACCCACGGTGGAACCTCCTCCCAGAGCCTTGGCAACGAACTCACTGGCTACACCTGCGGCGCTTCGGATAGCCGCGTCAATGCGCTGGACGACCGTCTGGCCGTCGTCCAGGCCCTTGAGCTGGCCGGTGGTGATATCGGCGGTGGCCTTGGCCGCATCAGCGGTGTGTTGGGCGGCGACCGCCCCGTTCTGGGCATTGCTTGCGGCGTCCAAAGCGTTGTCGGCGCTGGCCTGTGACGTTGTCGCGGCCTGCAGAGCATCGTTTGCCGAGCGACCGGCGGCGTCCGCCGTGCTCTGGGCCTTGTCTGCCGCGTTGCGCGCAGACGAGGCCGAAGCCAGGGCGGTATCGGCGGAACCCTGGGCGGCTTCAGCGGTTTTCTGCGCGCCGGAAGCCGAACTTAATGCCGTATCCGCCGTGCCTTGGGCAGCATCTGCGGCGTGCTGTGCCCGGGCCGCCGAAGCCAATGCGCCGTCAGCGGTACCCTGGGCGTTACCGGCCGCGCTTTGCGCGCTGGCTGCAGCGATCAGCGCTGCATCGGCCGTGCCTTGGGCCTTCTCGACCGCCTGATGCGCCGTGGAGGCCGTGCTCAGTGCCTGGTCTGCGGTGGATTTGGCGGCGTCGGCCGTGCGCTGTGCCGTGGAGGCAGCACCAAGGGCGGTGTCCGCCGTGCCTTGCGCGGCATTTGCGGCCTGTTGTGCACCAGCCGCCGAACTGACGGCGGCATCCGCGCGATCCTGAGCCGATTGAGCGGCAGTCTGCGCCCCTGTCGCCGTTGCCAATGCCGAATCCGCCGCGCTTTGGGCCGCGTTGGCGGATTGCCCGGCACCCTCGGAGGCGCTAAGCGCCTGATTGGCTGTAAGCTGCGCGGCATCGGCGCTTTTCTGCACCACGGCGGCCTTGTCCAGCGCCGTCTTAGCGGTGCCTTGGGCCACGTCGGCAGCCTTGTGAGAGCTGGCGGCTGCAGCCAAGGCGGCATCGGCGGAGCCCTGGGCGGCCGTAGCGGTTTCGCCGGCTCGAACAGCCGTGCCCAACGCCGTATCGGCAGAGCCCTGCGCAGCATTCGCGGCTTGTTGGGCGCTGGAGGCCGTGGTCAGCGCGGTATCGGCAGTGCCTTGGGCCGTCGCGGCGCTTTTTTGCGCTTCAGACGCCGAACTCAGTGCTGTGGTGGCTGCCCCTTGTGCGGCTTCGGCCGTCTTCTGGGCAGTGACTGCCGAGCCCAGGGCCGTGTTGGCGACACCCTGTGCGGTTTCGGCCGTCTGTTGTGCAGTCGCAACGGCCTCTTGCGCCTGTTCGGCGGTTCCTCGGGCAGAGTCTGCAGTTTTCTGGGCGTCAGCCGCGGAGTCCAGCGCTGTACTGGCCGTCCCTTGCGCCGCGCCTGCGCTCTTTTCGGCGCTGTCGGCCTTGGCCAAAGCGGCATCGGCAGCTGCTCGCACACCGTCTGCCGCCTTACGGGCATCATCGGCACCGGCCAACGCCGAGCTCGCCTTGCCCTCTGCTGCCTCTGCAGTTCGCTGCGCCGTCGTTGCGGAATTCGCCGCCACGTCCGCTGCCGCCTGCGCGGCCTCGGCCAGTTGCTGCGCACCGCTTGCCGAACCCAGTGCCGAGTTGGCAGTGCCTTGGGCAGCATCAGCTGTCGCCTGTGCGGTTGATGCGGCTCCCAGCGCGGCAGTAGCAGAGCCTTGCGCGGTGTCTGCGGTTTTCTGTGCTGCATCGGCCGAGCTGGCGGCATCCTCGGCGGTGCTCTGCGCATTATCTGCAGTTGCCCGTGCTCCCGCCGCCGTTTGCAGGGCCGCGTCGGCCCCCTGTTGCGCTGTATTTGCCGTTTTGCGGGCTTCGTCGGCGGTGGCCTGCGCCGCGCTGGCACCAGCCATCGCGCTACCGGCAAGGCTGTTCGCATTGTTGGCGGTACTTTCCACGGCGTCCAACTGGCCCTTATTTACCGCGTCAGTTGCAGCCACACCTGCAGCCACATTGGCAATCCGGTTCTCAGGGCGGGTGCCTTCGCTGGCCGTGTAAGCCTGCTGGTCCTCGCTCCAACGCAGGTATTTCTCGGCCATCGCCAAGCGGACTTGCTCTGCCGTTTCGTTGGCCAGTTGATCGACATCATTCAAGGCTTCCTGCGTACCTTTATGGGCCTGATCCAGGGCCTTGATCGCCCCCACCACCGATGTGGGCTGTGCCACGCCAGTACCCAGGCTGGTCAGGGAAAAGGCCGGCAGCACCACTTTGCCGTCCTTGACCGCAGTACCCTCACCGAGGGCATCCGCCACGGACTGAGTGGCGACCAACTCTCGATCCCCGAGCTTCTGGATCGCATCGTATGCAACGAATAACTGGGCGCCATTGACGCCATCGGTGCTGGTGTTGCTTACCGCCCCGGGGGCCATGTTGATCAGTTGGCGAGTCTGGCTGGCATTACCCAGGCTGACCACGCCCATGGCCGACGTACTATCGACACTGTAGGCAGTGCCATTGATCGTCACCGGCGCAACCGCCTTCAGGTTTTGCGTCGTTGAGCCACTGCCCAGTGCAACGCCGTAATTATGTTGCGCGCTGGCCTTGTTGCCCAAGGCAACCCCTTCATTACTGCTGGCCGTCACGCTGGCCTCGGAGCCCACCGCAACGCTGTGGGTGCCGTCCGCTTTGGCGTCGCGACTCGCGGCAAAAGCCCCGCCGCCACTGGCCGATGCACCGGCGCCCACAGCCGTGGCCCGCTCTCCCGCCGCCGTCGTATTTGCGCCGATAGCCGTGGCGTACTGATTCGAGGCCTGGGCGTTATAGCCGAATGCGTGGGCATAGTCAGCCAGGGACTTGGCCTGGAACCCCGCCGCCATGCCCCAGCGGCCGAGGCCTTGGGCCCCATGACCAATGGCAGCCCCGTCGGCGCTGGCTTGAGTACTCTCGTTACCAATCGCCATATTGCCGCCGGGCTGCCCGAGGATCACCCGACCGCTGTTGACGAACAGTTCGCCGCCCAGGGTCAGAGAGGTCGCCCCTACGCCAGAAACGCCCCCTGGACGGTAAAACAGTACCGAATCGGTCTGCGAACCCTTAGTCGCGGAATTACACTTGCCCGAGGCCTGATCCTTGAAGATCAGGTTTTGCGCCAGATACGTCGTGGCATTGCCATCGTTGTTCTGCGGATCATTCAAACTTACGCACTGGCCGTCCGCATTCGCGTTGATGTGCACACCATTCCCGGCATGGGCTGGTGCACTCAGCAATGCCGTTATGCCGGTCAGGGTCATGACCCCCCATATCGCCCAATCCAGTTGAGGGCGTGGTGACTGACAAGCACCAGGTGCATGGCAATAACGCATGCGAACCCAGTAGCGAATCGGATTTAACGGAGCTGATAGCAGGAACGCAAACGGCAAGACTGAACGCGACGTGACTTTCACAATAACTCACCCTGTAGCACACACATCGTCAGGTATGAGGCCTCACGAAGTGACATTGAAGCGCAGAAACAACAGCTGTCGGCGACAGCGTGCATGCACTCGTTCTGTAATGCCCGCACATGCTGCGAGCCGCCATGAATCGGGGTGAATTCTGTAGAGCGCTCGCAAATACCGATATCGGACTGCTCTTAAATTTCGGATCAGCGCAGACCGGAACCCGGACAGGGTTCAGCCACGATTTAGTCCCAGTCTTATATTTCTCTCACACCGCCTTTGCTCAAATGTGGCCTCACTACAACCACCGAGCATCAGCAGATGGCAGCCCAAGTCATCGTTCCCTCCGAGCGCGCCCTGCAAAGCCTGGTCATCCTGGCCAGTGACGAGCAGTACGCCCATCGCGTAGCCACGCAGCTCAACGGGAGCCCCCTTTTTCATATCGAACACATCGATTCGTTGAGCGAGTTAATGACACGCTTGCGCAAGCAGCCTGTCGACATCATCGTCGCGCAGGTTCACGCCGACCATGTCGACAGCTTGATGCTGCCGTGCTGTGTCAGCGACCTGAATGCTTCCGGGCTGCTTTGCAGCATTCCGCATATCGTCTGGACCGCCCAGCAACAATCCGAGCTTGCGCTCACCCCCGGTTTACTGACCGCTGGTGTTGAGCAGGGCTGGACCCACACCCTTAATGGCGTCTCGAAGGCAGCCCTGGCTTCCCATGCACGCCTGGCCAGGGCTTCAGGTATTCGGGTAGAGATTGCTGTGGAGCAACAACCCGAGCAATTCCTGGCGGTAATCAGTCAACTGGCACATACCGCTCATCCGTCGCCGCGCAGTCCACACGAGGAAAAACTGGAGCAACTGCTGAATGACGATGAGGTGGTAGCAGCCCTCGCTACCGGCGAAGGATTAAGGGTGGTCTACCAGCCCCAATACGACCTGGCGACACGAACGATCGTCGGCGCGGAAGCCCTGATCCGCTGGCACCACCCACGTCATGGGGATGTGCCACCCTCGGTCCTGATCCCGATAATCAATCAGCTCGGGCTGGATCTATTGTTGTTCAGCTTTATCGAGAAGACCGTGATCGACACCCTGGGTAAGTTGAGCCGTGCAGGCATTGAAATCCCCATCGCCATTAACGCTTCAGCGCGAACGCTCTGCGCCTATGGCCTGGCCACACGGCTTGCGCAAAAGATGCATCGGGCGGGGTTGCCCTGTAAACGTCTCAAAATCGAGCTGACCGAAGACCTGGCGCCCGATAGCGAGCTGGCCCTCTCAGCCTCGATCACTGCTTTGCGCGCCAAAGGCTTTCCGGTGTCCCTGGACGACTTCGGTGCCGGCGCCGCGACGCTGTCCCTGCTGTCACGAATGCCATTCGATGAGATGAAGATTGACGGTGCCTTGGTGCGTGCGGTGGGCCAGTTCGCGCAATCGTCGGAAATCATCTCGGGTATCGTCGGTCTGGCCCAGTTATTCAATATCAACCTGATCACCGAGGGTATTGAAGATACCGAGACTATCGAGTTGCTGAGCAAGCTGGGCTGCAACACCGGGCAGGGCTTCGCCCTGGCCCGGCCCATGGAGAGCGATGTCTTCCTGAGCATGATCACCGCATAGGAATGCGTTCGCGTCCATTGAACCTGTAAACGTCACCGCGCGCGTGCCGGACACTATCACGGTACGGTTCAACGATATTTATACCTTTGCTGGAGACGAGTTGATAGATGGTCTTTAATCGATTAGTTACCCGGCTACTTTCGAGTGTCCATTGGCAACCATGAAAACCATACGCATAGCGATCCTTGATGATCATGCAGTGGTACGCCACGGCCTTGTCAGCCACCTCGTCGAAGAGTCATCCATCGAGATTGTTGGCGTATATGAAACCAGCCGTGAATTGATACGCGGCATGGCGACAATACCTGCCAACGTCTTGCTGCTGGACTTTGCTCTGGGACGGGATGAACTGGACGGCGTCTCCCTGATTCGCGCCTTGCGAAGCCGCTTCCCTGACTGTCGTATCCTGGTGCTGTCGAGCCATCACGAGTCGGCCACCGTGTCGCTTGCCTTGCGTGTCGGCGCGCGAGGCTTTGTAGGTAAAGATGAAGGGCTGGGAAGCCTGGTGAAGGCGATTCGTACCGTTGCCTCGGGCGCCATCTATCTGAGTGCCGACATGTCTTACCAAGTGGCAGACGCAGCCAGGTCCGGTGAATCAGAGCAAACGCCGATCAGTGACAACGCTTTGCAGCGAGCGGCATTGTCGGCTCGGGAGCAGGAAGTGATCCGCTGCTATCTGGAAGGCATGACGGTGACGGAGATCGCCGAGAAGTTCAATCGCAGCATCAAGACCATCAGTACGCAGAAGGCCATGGCTTTTCGCAAGCTTGGGGTCACCTCTAATAACGGCTTGTTCAAGATCATGAAAACCCTGGACTAGCCATGATGATCAGGAGCCGCGTTCGTTGGATCGCCAGCCTGTGCCTGCTGCTGGCAGCAACATCGGCAAGCGCCGGCGTGCTGCCTCCCAGGCCGGATCTAAGCGATGAAGAGCGCGCCTGGATCCTACGCCACCCGGTATTGCGAGTTGCCGTCGTCGGCAACCTTTCGCCAATCGAATACGTGGAGAACGACCGACTCAAGGGGTTGTCGGCTGAATACCTGCAGCTGATTTCCCAAAAGACCGGCATGAAGATCGACTATGTTTCCGCCCACTCAATCCAGGAGCGCATAGAGCTGTTGATAACCGGTCAGGCGAACCTTATCTCCACCATCAGGCTTAATGGACCAGGTGGTAAAGACCCCCGGCTGCTGCTGACTTCAGCCTATTTAAATACCACCACGATTATCGTCACCCGCATCGGAAGCCGACCTCTTTTCGAGGCCGAACAGCTGGACGGGCTGACCGTGACTCTGCCGTTCTTCGATCGCTACAGTGATTTCCTCGCGACGAAGGCACCTGGGGCGAAATTGATCATCAGCGGCAGCGCCCTGACCATGCTGCAGCAAGTTGCAGAAGGGACTGCTGATGCTGCGGTTGCCACCGAAGCCTATCTGCTGCCATATCTGTATCGACAGTTCCAGGGCCAGTTGCAGATATCCGGAGTGATCACCGGTATGGCCTCGCAAATTGGCATGAGCACTCTAAAAGATGAGCCTTTACTGCACTCAATCATTCAGAAGACGCTCGACTCGGTCACCCCTGACGAAGTTCGCGCTTTGCACGCCAATTGGCTGCTCGAACATGCCACGCAGGACCTGCCGCTGAAGGAAGTTATGTCCCACTACCCTCATGAGATCGCGTTAGTTGTCCTGGTGGTATTGCTATTGCTCATCACAATTTACCAAACCCAGCGGATGCGTCAGCGCGCCGAGCGAAATGAGCGGGAAAAGGCGATGTTCCTGGCAGTCATGAGCCATGAAATACGCTCGCCTATGAACGCGGTGGTGGCTGCCGTCGAACTGTTGTGCAACACGCCGTTGGACAAGCAACAACAGCACTTTGCCGACCTGGCCAACCATGGCGCACAGTCGTTACTGAGGTTGCTCAATGACGTACTGGATATTTCCAAGCTTGATGCGGGGCAAGTCAAGCTTGAATATGAGCCGATGAACATCGGCACCTTGGTGCATAACGTCGTTGACCTGCATCGCTTGCGGGCCCGGGAGAAGCATTTATCGATCAGCGTCAATGGCGAATCCCACCTGCCACTCTTGATGCTCGACAGTACCCGCCTTGGCCAGGTGCTGCACAATCTGCTGTCCAATGCCATCAAGTTCACCGAAATCGGCGGCGTGGAAGTTGCTTATGCGATCAGTGACCTGCCTTCGTCGCGCGACAAGCAGCTGCGATTGACCGTCACCGATACCGGTATCGGCCTGAGCCCGGAAAGCCAGGCGCGCCTGTTCCAGCCTTACAGCCAGGCAGCACAATCCTATAAGCGCTCAGGTGGCACCGGCCTGGGGCTGGTCATCTGTCGCGACCTGCTCAAACTTATGGGTGGTACCCTCACACTGGACAGTTCGCAAGGAAAGGGAACGCGCTTTGAACTGTCGATGACCGCAGAGTTGGCGCCGCCCGGCGCGACGGAGGCTGAAACCGTGCGCCCCGCCACGATCCGGTCAGAGGCATCCGCACCAAAGGCCTTGCGCATTCTGGTCGTGGAGGACACCGTCGCCAACCAGGCGGTATTGCAGGCACAGATCGAGGGCTTCGGCTGCACGCCGGTGATCGCCAGGGACGGCGCCCAGGCCGTGGATTGCTTCGAACAAGGCACCTATGACCTGATCTTGATGGACTGTGACCTGCCGGACCAGGACGGCTACTCGCTGACGCGCCTGTTCCGCATGATCGAACAGGATGCCGCGCAAACGCGCTGCCCCATCATTGCGATCTCCGCCTCTACGGGCAACCAGCATGTCGCCCGGTGCTTTGATGCCGGCATGGATGGCATCCTCAGCAAGCCGATCAGCCTTGGCAAGTTGCAGGATGCAATCGAGCTATGGTGCGGCGTGACCCTGACGTTACTGCCACACCCCTTCGCCCAACGGCAACCTGTGGGCCACCAGCAGATCCTTGAAGCATTGGAACGGGATCTACTGGCGCTGCTTGAAGGGATGGTTCTGCGCAATCTGGAACCGGCCCTCCACGCAGCCCACCGTCTTCACGGCGCAGCACTCAGTGTCGAATGGCCAGATGTGGCCCGCCAAGCGGGACAGCTGGAGGCCCTTCTCAGGACTGCCACGCCGTGGAGCGACCCAACCTACGCCACGACCTTACAGGAACTGCTTCTTGGGTTTCGCTCCACCAGCTTCAGTCACCCCGTTTTCGACCCGCCCGCCCCCCCTCCAGCAGATTGAGATTCTGGTCTGTGAATTAAGAGCAGTCTGATTTAATTCACCGCCCTCCCCTCCGAAAATCGGTCTTGTCAGCTAAAGACAAACTCAACCACTCCCAAGGCTTGAATGATGGATCCTTTGCACGAGATTCAAAGACGGCAACTAAGGCTGATAGAGTCCGCCTCCGTTAACGAAGCTTGCGCCGTTGACTTGCTGAGTCTATTGCGCAAGTTGACCGCCGCTGAAGCCAGTAATGTCCTAAATATCGTCACGCTGCTGCAAAGCGAGGCGGAATTTTTGCGCGAACTTTCAAAGGAAATGGCCACGCGAGAATATGAGGCACTGATCAGTTAAACCCCTGCCAAATTTCTCCATCCCGGCAGAGAAGCTGTTCAGCTTTGTCGCTCGTACTGAAGGTAGATGTTGGAACTGCCAGGGCGATTCAGATTGCTCAACCGGTTGAAAGGATCATTGGAGTGAATCAGCGAGAGATTGGGAACGCAGGTTTGGGAGATGATCTGGTCGGCCCGGGTCTCATTATTCGCGATCAGTTGATAGGTGCCCCCTGGCGCTTCATGCGATAGCGCGTAGAACGACGACAGCGATGGCTGGTTATCAAGATCAATAAGTAGGGTTCGAAGACCTGCATCGGCGCAGAACGCGCCTAGATTGGCGCCTACCGTGGTTTTACCCGGCCCGCCTTTGGTTGAAACGACTGCAGCGACTTTCATGGAGCTTCCCTCTGAATCGTAAGATTTGAGACGGCTTCATGCTGGTCACGCTGTGCGCTTTGATCACCCTGGAGAAATCCAAGGCAAAAAAAAGCCTGCATCTCTGCAGGCTTTTCTCAATGTCTGGCTCCACGACCTGGACTCGAACCAGGGACCCAATGATTAACAGTCATTTGCTCTACCAACTGAGCTATCGCGGAATGCGCCGTATGTTACTGATTGAAAAGGAGAAGTCAAGCTTTCTCTGGTATTTCAAGTGATTAAACCGGATGACCGGTTGCGAGCCGGTGCTCCTTTGCCAGTTCCAGCCAGGCCAGGGCTGCCGGTGGCAGGTGGGCGTTGGTGCGCCAGGCCAGGGCGATGTGCCAGTCGGTGTGGGGTTCGTCCAAGGGGATCAGGGCGATGCCGGGGTGTTGGTGTTTGTGCGCCAGCATGCGCGGCAGGAAGGCGACGCCGAGGCCGGCGGCGACCAGGTCGACGATGAAGTCGATCTGTCCGCTGCGTGCGGTGACACGCGGCGTGACGCCTTTGCGCTCGCAGGCGGCGAGGATCTTGGCGTTGAGGGCGAAGCCGGCTTCGAAGAGGATGAACGGTGAATCGGCGAGGTCGGTAAAGTCGATGCGTGAGCGCCGCGCCAGCGGGTGGCTGATGGGCAACACCGCCATCAGCGGTTCATTGCGCACGGGCTGGTAGTCGAATGCTTCATCCACCGGCAGCAGCAAGGCGGCGAGGTCGACCTCCCCCGCTTCCAGGCATTCGCGCAGGCGTTTGCTGCCGTATTCGGTGAGTTCGATGTCGATGTCCGGGTAGCGGCTGCGGTAGGTGGCGAACATGGTCGCGAACAGCACGCCGCAGCCCACCGGTGGCAGGCCAATGCGCAATACACCGCGCTTGAGGCCGCGCAAATCGTTGATCTCGGCCACCAGGTCGTTGCGTTCGGCGAGCAGCACCAGGGCCCGGCGATAGGCGATTTCGCCGGCGGCGGTGAGTTCGTTGCGGTGGCCCAGGCGGTTGAGTAGCGGCGTGCCCAGTTCGTCCTCCAGGGTCTTGACCGCCTTGCTCACGGTGGACTGGGTCAGGGAGACCACCTCGGCCGCCTGGGAGAAACCGCCCTGGCGGACCACTTCGACAAAGGCGCGCAGTGTTCTGAGGTTCATCGGTATTCCCTTTGCGACTGAATGCCAGTGATAAAAGTTGTTTTTATCATGCCATAAATTTCCTTATCCTCAAGCCACCTTGCCTTGTGGAGACACTGTTGATGATCATCTCGTCCGCTTCCGATTACCGCGCCGCCGCCAAACGCAAGCTGCCGCGCTTTCTGTTCGACTACATCGACGGCGGCGCCTACGCCGAGCACACGATGCGCGCGAACAGTTCGGACCTGGCCGAGATCAGCCTGCGCCAGCGCGTCCTGCGCAATGTCGACAACCTGAGCCTGAAAACCAGCGTGTTCGGCCAGGAACTGGCGATGCCGGTGATCCTCAGCCCCGTCGGCCTGACCGGCATGTACGCGCGACGCGGTGAAGTGCAGGCGGCTAAGGCGGCGGCCAAGCAGGGCATTCCCTTCTGCCTGTCGACGGTGTCGGTGTGTTCGATTGAAGAAGTGGCGTCGCAGAGCCCGCAGTCGATCTGGTTCCAGCTGTATGTGCTCAAGGACCGTGGCTTCATGCGCAATGCGCTGGAGCGCGCCCAGGCGGCAGGGGTCACCACGCTGGTGTTCACGGTCGACATGCCCACACCTGGCGCGCGCTATCGCGATGCGCATTCGGGCATGTCGGGTCCGTTCGCGGCACAGCGGCGCATGCTGCAGGCCGTCACCAAGCCACAATGGGCCTTCGATGTGGGCCTGATGGGGCGTCCGCACGACCTCGGCAATATCTCCAGATACCTCGGCAAACCGACGCACCTGGAAGACTACATTGGCTGGCTGGCCAACAACTTCGATCCGTCGATCAGTTGGAAAGACCTGGAGTGGATCCGCGAGTTCTGGAAGGGACCGATGATCATCAAGGGCATCCTCGACCCGCAGGACGCCAAGGACGCCGTGAGTTTTGGCGCCGATGGCATCGTGGTCTCCAACCATGGTGGCCGCCAGCTCGACGGCGTGCTGTCCACCGCCAAGGCGCTGCCACCGATTGCCGATGCGGTCGGCGATGACCTCACGGTGCTGGTCGACTCCGGCATCCGTTCCGGACTGGACGTGGTGCGCATGCTCGCACTGGGCGCCAAGGCGTGCCTGCTGGGCCGCGCGACTGCCTATGCACTGGCCGCCGATGGCCAGCACGGGGTGGAGAACCTGCTGGATATCTTCGCCAAGGAAATGCGCGTGGCCATGACCCTGACCGGCGTCACTTCGATCGACCAGATCGACCGCACCACCCTGGTCTAGCCCTGCTGCTCGACGATACCGCGCGCCTTGAGGTGCGCCAGTTGCTCAGCCGACAGGCCCAGCCGCTGCCCGAGGATATCGTCGGTGTGCTGCCCCAGCATCGGCGCCGGCCGTACATATTCCACCGGCGTCCCGGACATCTTGATCGGGCTGCCGACCATGGCGAAATCGGGATTCTGCGGGTGGGGGATTTTCACCATCAGGTTGCGCGCGATCACTTGCGGCTCTTCCAGCGATTGCGCGATGGAGTTGATCGCCCCCACCGGCACCTTCGAGGCATGAATGCACGCCACCCACTCATCGGCCGTACGCCCGAGAAAGTGCGCCGAGAGCAACTCGACGATCTCGGCGCGGTGGGCCACGCGGTCGGCATTGCGGCGAAAGCGCGGGTCATCCGGAAGGTGCGGCAAGCCGATGCTCTGGCACAACGCGACGAACTGACTGTCGTTGCCACAGGCAATGATGAAGTCGCGGTCGGCCGCCCGGAACACCTGGTAAGGCACGATATTGGCGTGGGCGTTGCCATAGCGCTGCGGCACCTTGCCCGATGCCAGGTAGTTCATGCTCTGGTTGGCCAAGGTCGCGACCTGCACGTCGAGCAAGGCCATGTCGATATGCTGGCCGACGCCTGTGCGCTCGCGGCTGAGCAGCGCGGCCTGGATCGCCACCGTGGAATACAGGCCGGTCATCAGGTCGGAAAAGGCCACGCCGACTTTTTGCGGACCGCCGCCCGGCAGATCGTCGCGCTCGCCGGTGATACTCATCAGGCCACCGATGCCCTGGATGATGAAGTCGTAGCCTGGTTCCTCGGCACGCGGGCCGGTCTGGCCAAAACCGGTGATGGAGCAGTACACCAGGCGTGGATTGATCTCGGCCAGGGTCGCGTAATCCAGGCCGTAGCGGGCCAGGGAACCGGCCTTGTAATTCTCGATCAACACATCGGAACTCGCCGCCAGTGCCCGTACCAACTCCTGCCCTTCCGCACTGGCCAGATCGATAGCCACCGACAATTTGCCGCGATTGGTGGACTGGTAATAAGACGCCTGCCCGGACGATTCGCCGGTGTCGGTCTTCATCCACGGCGGGCCCCAGCCGCGTGTGTCGTCACCGCTTTGCGGCCGTTCGATCTTGATCACTTCCGCGCCGAGGTCCGCCAGCACTTGCCCACACCACGGGCCGGCCAACACACGGCTTAAATCCAGTACCCGCAAACCTGTCAATGCACCCATTGTTCTTATCCTGTGAGGTTGGGAAATCAGCCGACTGCCGGCTCTTCATGGCGCAGGGAAATCCCCAGCAACGCCCGCCGCCGCAACCAGGGACTGGGGCGGTAGCGCGGGTCATGGGTGAGTTCGCTCATGCGCTGCAAAATTGTCAGTATTCTCTGCGGGCCAAGTGCATCGCCCCAGGCCAGCGGGCCGTTGGGATAGCCCAGGCCCAATTGCACCGCCTGGTCGATATCGGCGGGGGTGGCGATCCGTTGCTGCGCGATGTCGCAGGCGAGGTTGACCACCATCGCCAGGGTGCGCTGGGCGACAAAACCGACACTGTCACCGATCACGGTCACCCCGACTCCATCCGCCGCGAGCAAGGCATGTGCGGCATCACGCATGGCGGCAGAGGTCAGGGGGTTTTGCATCAGGGTGCGCTGGTGCGACAGGTCCGTCAGCACATCGATGCACACGGTGCGCGCCGGGTCGGTGTCGAAGTGCACCGACGCGCTGGTCGCGTCCCGCCCATAAGGTGCCAGCAGGCACAGCGCTTCCGGCGACGGTTGTGGCGTGTTTTCCAGCTGGGCACCGAGGTCGATCAGCAAGGCACTGAGGCGCGCATGGTCTTCGCTGTTTTCGGTGGCGATCCACACCGGTGGCTGTTGCCGCACCGTCGGTACGGGTTGAGGCTGCGGGGCGTCCACCAACTGACCGTTTTCATAGCGATAGAAACCCTGCCCGGTCTTGCGCCCGAGGCGCCCGCCCACCAGCATCTGCCGGGTCAGCGGTGACGGCCGGTAGCGCGGCTCCTGGTAGAACTGGGTGTAGATCGATTCCATCACCGGGTGTGACACGTCCAGGCCGGTGAGGTCGAGCAGTTCCAGCGGCCCCATGCGGAAGCCGGCGCCGTCACGCAGGATGCGGTCGATATCGCCCCGCGCGGCGATGCCCTCGTCGAGCATCTTCAGCGCTTCAGTGCCATAGGCGCGCCCGGCGTGGTTGACGATGAAGCCCGGGGTGTCCTTGGCGCGCACGCCGCGATGGCCCATGCGTGCAACCAATGCGAGCAGCGCGGTGGCGACGTGCGGCGCCGTGGCCAGCCCGTCGATGACTTCCACGACGCGCATCAACGGCACCGGGTTGAAAAAGTGCAGGCCCGCCACGCGTTCCGGGTAGCGGCAGCCGGTGGCGATGGCGGTCACGGACAGCGAGGACGTGTTAGTGGCGAGGATGCAATGCGGGCTGACAATGCCTTCCAGCTGTTGCAGCAGGCCGCGCTTGGCGTCGAGATTTTCGACGATGGCTTCGACCACCAGGTCGCAATGCTGCAGGTCATCGATAAGCTCAACCACCTGCACGTTGGCCCACGCTGCATCCATCGCCGCCTGGCTGATCTTGCCCTTGCCCACCAACTTGGCAAACGTGGCGCCGAGGTTGTCGCGGGCCGCTTGCGCAGCGCCGTCGCGGGCATCGAACAGGCGCACCGCCACACCGGCTTGAGCGGCGATCTGCGCAATGCCCGCGCCCATCACACCGGTGCCCACCAGGCCCAACGTATTAAGGGTGTCGGTCATGCTTATTCCCCCCGGTATTCAGGCGTGCGTTTCTCGAAGAACGCCGCAGCGCCCTCCTTCTGGTCCTTTGAATCGAACAACAACTGGAAGGCCTTGCGCTCCAGAACAAGCGCACTTTCCAGCGGCAGGTCGGCGCCGGCCAGCATCACTTCCTTGATCTGCTCGACTGCCAGAGGCGGCAGTGCGGCAATCTGCGCCGCCAGCTCCAGCGCCCGAGGCAGGGTCTGGTCGTCGCTGACGACTTCGCTGAGCATGCCCATCGCCAAGGCTTCTCGTGCGCCGACCATGCACCCGGTGAGCGCGATGCGCATCGCCTGGAACTTACCCACCGCGCGGATCAACCGCTGGGTACCGCCCGCCCCCGGCATCAAGCCCAGCTTGACCTCCGGCTGGGCAAACCGCGCCGATTCGCCGGCGATGATCAGGTCGCAATGCATCGCCAACTCGCAACCGCCGCCCAGGGCAAACCCGTTGACCGCGGCAATCACCGGCTTGGGGCAACGGCTGATGGCTTCCCACAGGTACTCGGTATGGCGTCGATACATATCGATTGCGCCTGCGCTGGCGAACTCTTTGATATCGGCTCCGGCGACAAAAAACTGCGCGCCACCGGTCAGCACAATCGCACGCACCTCGCGGCGTTTGGCGAGTGCCCGAAAATGCTCGGCAAGGGCTTCACGCACCTGGGCATTCAGGGCGTTCTTGACCTCGGGGCGATGAATACGGACCACGGCCACGCCGTTGTCGTGGACGTCGAGGGTTACCACGGGTTGGTCTGCGCTGGTCACATTCACTCCTGCTGCAACGTTCTTGTTAGTCGGCCCGTCACTTGTTTCGCTGTGCGAAATAACATTCCGTATTTAGCCATGATCATAAGTATCGACCCTGCAGGTGTAAACGCAAAAACCCAAATCCATTTGAAAATAGCCGCTAACCCGCTGTTTCCACAGGTGTTATCAGCAAGCATCGGAAAACCTCAATATCTTGCTTTGTTTCGCTGTGCGGAATAGAATTTTGTTTTGTTGATTTTATAAAAAAATGAGGCTTAACATGCGCCGTCAAAACGCGGACCCGGATAGCTCAGAAGTCCCGGCTGGCAACCACGCTTTCGAGCATGTGTTGATTGATCCGATGAACAACGATGAGGAGGAAGACAAGGACCGCCAGTTCGTCACTGCGCTGGCCCGTGGCCTGGAACTGCTGCGCTGCTTCACGCCCAGCGAGAGTGTGCTGGGCAACCAGGAACTGGCGCGCAAGACCGGGCTGCCGAAGCCGACGATCACCCGCATGACCCACACGTTGACCCGCTTGGGTTACCTCAAGCACCTGCCGCAGTCAGGCCGGTACCAGTTGGATGTGGGCGTGATGGCCTTCGGTTACGCGATGCTGTCGAACCTGTCGATCCGGGCCGTGGCCCACCCGTTGATGGAGACGATGGCCAAGTACGCCCAGGCGGCCGTTGCCATGGCCACCCGGGACCGCCTGGACATGGTCTACCTGGACGTGGTCCAGGGCGAAGCGAACATGACGATGCGCCGCCAGGTCGGTACGCGCCTGCCGTTGCACTTGAGTTCGGCAGGCCGCGCCTGCCTGGCGGCGATGCCGGAAAACGAGCGCGAGTTCATGCTCGACCATATCCGCCAGCGTCATCTGGAGGACTGGCCGACACTGCGCAAGGGGCTGGAGCGCGCGTTCAGGGACTACACCGACTTCGGCTATTGCATGTCGATCGGAGAGTGGCACCGCGATGTAAACGCCATCGCCGTACCGCTGCTGCACCCACAACATGGCCTGCTGGCGTTCAACTGTGGCGGACCGAGTTTTCACCTTTCCCGGGAAAAACTCGAAGACGACATCGGACCGCGCCTCAAGCACATGGTGAACAATATCGTGGCCGCCACCCGCTAGCTGGATCGGTGTGTGGCCTCGGCAGATTGACGATAACAGGCCCGCTGAACGGGCCGCTGAGGAATACACATGATCCGAGACCCGCAAACACTTCATATCCTGGTGGATGCCATTGCGCAGTTCGTCAACGAAGCGCTGATCCCACGGGAAAACGAAGTCGCCGAGACCGATGAAATCCCGGCGGATATCGTCAGCCAATTCCAGGAAATGGGCCTGTTCGGCCTGACCATTCCCGAAGCCTACGGCGGCCTGGGGCTGACCATGGAAGAAGAGGTGACCATCGCCTTTGAGCTGGGGCGCACCTCCCCCGCCTTCCGCTCCTACTTCGGCACCAACAACGGCATCGGCTCCATCGGCATCCTGCTCGATGGCACCGAAGCGCAGAAGGCGCATTACCTGCCGTTGCTGGCCAGCGGCGAGCTGCTCAGTTCGTTCTGCCTCACCGAACCGGACTCGGGCTCGGATGCCGCCTCGCTGAAAACCACCGCAGTGCGCGACGGCGATCACTATGTGATCAACGGCACCAAGCGCTTTATCACCAACGCGCCCCACGCCGGGATTTTCACGGTGATGGCCCGCACTGACACGGCGATTCGCGGCTCGGGCGGTATCAGCGCGTTTATCGTCGAACGTGAAACACCGGGACTGTCGCTGGGCAAGCGCGACCACAAGATGGGCCAGCAAGGTGCGCACACCAGCGATGTAATCTTCGACAACGTGCGCGTTCCGGCCAGCCAATTGATCGGCGGCGTCGAAGGCGTAGGCTTCAAGACCGCGATGAAGGTCCTCGACAAGGGGCGCCTGCACATTGCGGCCGTCAGCGTGGGAGCGGCAGAGCGCATGCTCAACGACGCGCTGAACTACGCCATCGAACGCAAGCAATTCGGCCAGCCGATTGCCGAATTCCAACTGATCCAGGCCATGCTCGCCGACAGCAAGGCCGAGATCTACGCCGCCCGTTGCATGGTGCTCGACGCCGCGCGCAGACGCGACGAAGGCCAGGACATCGGTACCGAAGCCTCGTGCTCGAAGATGTTCGCCACGGAAATGTGCGGGCGGGTAGCCGACCGTTGTGTGCAGATCCATGGAGGTGCCGGCTATATCAGCGAGTACGCCATCGAACGGTTTTACCGGGATGTGCGCCTGTTCCGCCTGTATGAAGGCACCACGCAAATCCAGCAACTGGTGATCGCCCGCAACATGATTCGCGCGGCGCAGCGCTAGGACTCACCGCAATACCCATACCCAATGCCCTAACAACTACAAACAAGGTATCGCTATGGAAGTCGCCGCATCGGCGGGCGCGTTGTCGCCTGCCAAAAACCACCTGTGGATCATCGTATTCATCTTTTGCTTCCTCGGCCTGCTGATCGATGGCGCCGACCTGATGCTGCTGTCCTACAGCCTCAGCAGCCTCAAAGCCGAGTTCGGCCTGAGCAGCGTCGAAGCCGGCAGCCTGGGCAGTTTCACCCTGGCCGGCATGGCCATCGGCGGGATCTACGGCGGCTGGGCCTGTGACCGTTTTGGCCGGGTGAAAACCGTGGTGTGGAGCATCGTGCTGTTCTCTGTCGGCACCGCCATCCTGGGCATGACCCACAGCTATTGGCAGTTTGCGAGCACGCGGTTTTTCGCCTCCCTCGGCCTGGGCGCGCTGTACGTGGCGTGCAACACCCTGATGGCCGAATACGTGCCGACGCGCTATCGCACCACCGTCCTCGGCACGCTGCAGGCGGGCTGGTCGGTGGGGTATATCGTCGCCACCTTGCTGGCCGGCTGGATCCTGCCTGAACACGGCTGGCGCTGGCTGTTCTACGTGGCGATCATCCCGGTGATCCTCGCGGTCCTGATGCAACGCCTGGTTCCGGAACCCCAGGCCTGGCTGACGGCCCGCGCCGAACGCGCGCGGCAGAAAGCCGATGGCACCCGGCTCGCGCAGAAGAGCAAGCCCGACGGCATGTTCAAACTGATTTTCAGCGATCCAAAAGCCAGCCGCATGTTTCTGCTCTGGGCCCTCACCGCAGGCTTCCTGCAGTTCGGCTACTACGGCGTGAACAACTGGATGCCGTCGTACCTGGAAAGCGAGCTGGGGATGAACTTCAAGTCGATGACCAGCTACATGGTCGGCACCTACGCGGCGATGATCTTCGGCAAGATCCTCGCCGGCCTGGCGGCGGACCGCCTGGGTCGGCGTACGGTGTTTGCCGTGGGTGCGTTGGGCACCGCGATCTTCCTGCCGGTGATCGTACTGTTCCAAAGCCCCGAGAACATCTTGTGGATGTTGGTGGTGTTCGGCTTCCTGTACGGGATTCCCTATGGCGTCAACGCCACCTACATGACTGAAAGCTTCGAAGCCAAGTTTCGCGGTTCGGCAGTGGGTGGGGCCTACAACATCGGTCGCATCGGTGCCGCCGTGGCGCCAGCCGCCATTGGTTTCCTGGCATCCCACGGCTCCATCGGCATGGGCTTTCTGGTGATGGGCGGCGCGTACTTTATCTGCGGGGTGATCCCGGCGCTGTTTATCCGCGATAAACAGTTCGATCCACAAAAACAGTAACGCCGAGCGGGCCGGCGGCAGCGCCGGCCCTTGTTTGCCAAATAACTGGCGTCAGTCTTTGCTTGCCGGTTTAACCTCAAAAGAAGGCGATTGATTTATAAGGGTTTTAATTTAGTTAAAACCAATTGGCATGGATCTGGCTCTAACCTCTTTCAAGCAGGTTACGCGATGACAAGACGTGCGGCAGTGCCCAGGGGTTATAACCCACTGTAAAGCGGTTTAAACTATTCCCATGTTTTACGGAACTGAAGGAACAGTAAGACGCTTGGCACTCGCCACTCTCATCGAGCCTGTAAGACAGCCAAGTGCTTAGAGGCCGATCGTTTATGAAAACACCCACCCAGACCAACGCAATTGACTTCGACAGTGCCAAATTGCAACGCCTGGGCTTTGGTCAGCCGTCCCTCCTGCCGCGCCGTCCCATCACCCTTCTGCAACTTCGCCAGCAACTGGGCATGCAACTGCAGACCAGCCTGGAACCGGAGCGCATCCTCGCGACGTTTTTCCGCGAGATCCAGCGCCTGGTGCCGCTGGACGCCCTGCAATATCGCCACGCTGCCAGCGATCTGCGCCTGGAGTTCGGTCATCGCGGCCACCATTCGATGAGCTATAGCCTGAGCCACGAAGGCGAGCATCTGGGCGAGCTGATTTTCCGGCGCAACCAGCGCCTGCTGGAAGAGGAACTCGGCCAGCTGGAGTCGCTGCTGGCGACCTTGCTCTACCCGATGCGCAACGCCCTGCTCTACCGCGCCGCCACCCGCAGCGCGCTGCGTGACCCGTTGACCGAGACCGGCAACCGGATTGCCATGGACCAGACCCTGCAACGGGAAATCGACATGGCACGTCGTCACCTGAACCCGCTGTCGCTGCTGATGCTGGACATCGACCACTTCAAGAACATCAACGACACCTACGGCCACGCCGCCGGCGATAACGTCCTGCGCGCCGTTGCCGGAGCGATCAAGGCCCAGTTGCGCAATGTCGACATGGTCTTCAGGTTTGGTGGGGAAGAGTTTCTGATCCTGCTGTCGAACACCGGCCGGGATGCAGCCGCAATGGTCGGCGAACGCCTGCGCCAGGCGGCACAGGCCCAGGATTATTCGGCGGAGGGTAAACGGATCGAATTGACGGTGAGCCTCGGCTGCTCGACCTTGCTGGCCGCCGAGTCTGCCGAAAGCCTGCTGCGCCGGGCCGATAACGCCTTGTACGTGGCCAAGCGCGAAGGCCGCAACCGCCTGGCGATGGCAGGGTAACCCCCACCACCGCCGTTACATCAGGCTTCGCTGGCCACCCGCGCCGGGCGCTCACGCACCAGCACCGCCGGCTTTTCCTTCTCCAGGCGCATGCAGCTTTCCAGGAACAGGTACATGTAGTCGTAGCTCTTGCACACGGCCTGGCGCAGCTCAACCTGCAAGGCTTTGCTCGGATTCATGCCGGCCAGGGTGCAGATGATTTCCAGCGCCTCCCACGGGTGGGCGTCATCGTACTGGGCATGCATCTTCAGCCACTTCATCGCGCGCTTGCGGTCTTCCTCGGGGAAAGCCGCCGCGTAGACACCGGTGGAACACACCACCGCCGACCACTCCCCGGTCGCCCCCTCGATCGCGTAGTTGGTCGCGGCGATGGCCACGATCAGCGAATCGGCCGAGCTGGTGTGCCAGCACCAATGGCTGAGCGCGTGCAGCTCCGGCGGCACGTTCTGCGCCTGCAGTTCTTCGAGGCTGACGCCATGCGCGCGGGCCCAATGCACCCAATAATCGGCGTGGTTCAGTTCCACGCGAATGTTGCGCATCAGCCAGCGTCGCGCCATATCCTCCCCAGGATGGCGGGCAAACTTGGTCTTGGTGAGGTTCTGTGCCATGTACAAGGCAAACTGTTCCACCACGGGCCAGCCACCGATCAGGTAGTGACGCAGGGTCTTGGCGCTGAGCGTGTTATCGCGCATGCGCTGGTACAGTTCGTGTTCGACAACGCGCCGCTTGCTCTCGCTACAGTCCTGGATCAGTTGTTGCGCCCAGGCGGGGTAACTCGAGGCTTCCATAAGCGGGCCGGTTCTGTTGAATGTGTCGATCACTGTCGGGCTCCTTTTTAAGTGTGATGTACAGACCAGCAAAGGTTTCAGCGGAATGTGCCGGGCGCCTTGAATAACAGGGGCTGCGGCCGCGAAGGTCGACACTGCAGACTATCAAAGGTAAACAACTGCGGTCGTTCGATCAGGTAACCCTGAGCGTAATCCACCCCGATCTCGAGCAACGCCTGTTCGATGTGCGGTGTTTCAACAAACTCTGCAATTGTGCGCTTACCCATGACGTGGCCAATGTGATTGATCACTTCAACCATCGCGCGGTTAATCGGGTCGTCCAGCATATCCTTTACGAAACTTCCATCGATCTTCAGGAAGTCTACAGGTAAATGTTTGAGATAAGCGAATGAGGACATTCCGGCGCAGAAGTCATCCAGCGAGAAATGACAGCCTAAGGCCTTGAGTTCATTAATAAAGCGGATCGCACTGCCCAAGTTTGCAATTGCACTGGTTTCAGTAATTTCAAAACAGATCATGCTGGGCGGAATACTGTAAGTATGAAATTTCTCACGCAAGAATCCGAGGAAGTCATCATCACCGATAGTAATGCCTGACAGATTGATCGCACACATGGCCATGGGACGCCCCGGACGTTCATGCATGCAGGCGGCAATCAGCTTGAAGACATTCTCGACCACCCAGCGGTCCAGGGAGGTCATCAGACCGTAGCGCTCGGCCGCCGGGATAAAGCTGTCCGGCAGGATGATGCGCCCGCCCTCATCGTGCAGGCGCAGCAGGATTTCTATATGCCCGTTGCCGCCGTCAGTGTGCCCCAGCGGCATGATTTCCTGGGCGTACAGGCAGAAGCGGTTTTCTTCCAACGCCATGTGCAGCCGCTGCACCCAGGCCATTTCGCCAAAGCGCACCGACAGTTCCGAGTCATCGGCGTGGTACACCTGCACGCGGTTGCGGCCTTTTTCCTTGGCCATGTAGCACGCCATGTCAGCCGCCCGCAGTGACGTTTCAAGGGTGGTCGGCGTGTGCCCGATGTGCACCAGGCCGATGCTGACGGTGGTCATGAACGGCCGGCCCTTCCACACGAAATGCAGGCTTTGCACGGTATGACGCAGGCTCTCGGCGATTTTTTCCGCCACCGGTGCCGGGCAGTTCTCCAGCAGGATGCCGAACTCATCGCCGCCCAGGCGGGCCAGGGTGTCGCCTTCGCGCAGGTCCGACTGCAACAGTGCGCAGATATGCCGCAACAGCTCGTCACCCGCCGCATGGCCGCAGGTGTCGTTGACCAGCTTGAACTGGTCCAGGTCGAGAAACATCAACGCATGCCGCCCGCTCTGCGCGCCCCCGGCCGGGTGCAGCACCTGCTCCAGGCGGAACTCGAACTCGCGGCGGTTGGCCAGGCCGGTCAGGGCGTCATGGGTTGCCTGCCACGACAGGTTGGCGATGTACTGGCGCTCCTGGGTCATGTCGTGCAGCACCAGCACCGCGCCCGTGACCTTGCTCGCGCTGCGGATCGGAGCGCCCACCAGGTTGACCGAAACGGTGCTGCCGTCCAGGCGCTGGATTGTTTTCGAATGCTCGCTGCCGCTGCTGAGCTGGCCCTTGACGATGTGCTCGATCAAGGTGAAACCGTCGGGCTGGGCATTGTCATCCAGCAGGTTGAACAACGCCGCCAGCGGCAGGCCCTGGGCCTGCGCCGTGTTCCAATGGGTCAGCGCCTCGGCCGCCGGGTTCAGGTAGGTGATGCTGCCTTCGACGTCGGTGGTGATCACCCCATCGCCAATCGACTCCAGGGTGATCTGCGCCCGCTCCTTCTCTTCCTGCAGCGCATCGGCAAAGGCATGGCGCTGGGCCAGGAGCTTGTGAGTACGCAGCAGCGCCAGCACGATCAAGCCCAGGGCCGTGGTCAGGTTGGTGATCAGCAGCAGCCGCAGGATCATCCGCGAGCCTTCGCCCAACGCGTCGCTGAACGCCTTGGCGGCGGGTGTCACGCCTTCGTTGATGGCAATGATGTGCGCCTTCCATTGGCGCACATCATTGGCGTTGACCTGGTCACGGCGGATCGCCTGATGCATCTCCCGGGCCAGGTCATCGAGCTGCATCAGGTAGCCATCGCCCACCGTCCACAGCTCGATGGCTTTTTCCAGGTAGCTGAAATGCCGGAAATTGAGGTACAGCCAGATCAGGCTGGAGACGTCATCGGGGTGGTTGCCGCCCTTGAGGATGCCCAGGCGGGCGGCAGCAAGATCGGGCGTGGGCCGATCCAGGGCGATGCGCAGCTCATGCCCGCCCTGGGGCACGGCAATCGCCTGCTGATACTTGAGATAGGTGGATTCGTCACGGTTGTCGGCGTAGAGCGTCAGGTAGTAGATCGCGTCTTTCTGGCCCTTCGACCACAGGCTTTCACCGGCCACGTAGCCGCGTACCGCCGAAAGCACGTAGAGACTGACGCAGCCCAACAATGCCTGAAACAGAACGACGGCGATGAAGGGCCACACAATGCCCAACAGCCGAGGCGTTCCGAGAGTCCGCTTTTGCTTCATGAAGTCCCTTACACATGCACTGCCCAATACGCACGCGAAAATCCGCTTCCGATAGCTAAGCCTAGGCTAAATCAACGCACTTGCTGCAAGTGTCCATATAGCTTGGCGTACAGGCCGCCATCGGCAATCAACTGCTGATGATCGCCGTCCTCAGCAATATGACCGCCGTCGAACACTAATACTCGATCCGCTTGCTTAACCGCCGACAAACGGTGAGCAATGATCAGTGTAGTACGGCCGCTGAGAAACCGCGCCAGCGCCTGGTGCAGGTTGTATTCGGTGGCGGCATCGAGGGCGGAGGTCGCCTCGTCGAGGATCACCACTTTCGGCTCGGCGAGGACCATGCGCGCGATCGCCAGGCGCTGGCGCTGCCCGCCGGAAAAGCGCACGCCAGAGCGCCCCACCACACTATCCAAACCCTGCGGCAGGGCTTTGACGGTGGCGTCCAACTGGGCAATTTCCAGCGCCTGCCAGCAGGCCTGGTCAGTGCGTTCGCGCCCCATGGTCAGGTTGGCGCGAACGGTGTCGTTGAACAGCGCCGGGTGTTGCAGCACCACCGCGACGTTCTCGCGAATGGTCTCCAGGCCGATGGCCTGCTGGGTCGCTCCGCCGAAACGGATACTGCCGGCCTGCGGCGTGTACAGCCCGAGCAGCAACTGCACCAGGGTACTTTTGCCGCCACCGCTGGCACCGACAATCGCGACCTTTTCACCGGGAGCGATGGCAAGGTTCAACTGGTTGAGCACCAGGTCATCGCCATAGCCGAAGTCCAGGCCGCGGACTTCGATGCCGACGGTTTCGCGGCCGCTGAACGGGTCTTCGCCGCCCGCATATTGCGGCTCGTCGGCACGCGCCAGCAGCTCGTTGATCCGCGTCAGCGCGCCGCCCGCAGCGTAGTAGGCGTATTGCAGGTTGAGCAGTTGCTCCACCGGGCCGATCATGAACCACAAGTAGCTGAATACCGCGAGCATCTGGCCGATGGAGAGGTCGGAAAACAGCACCGTCAGCATCGCCGCCGCCCGGAAGATGTCGATACCGAACTGGAACAGCAAGCCACTGGCGCGGCTGGACGCGTCGCTTTTCCATTGCGAATTGATCGCGTAGTCACGCACTTCCTGGGCGCGCTGGCCGAGGCGTCCGAGGAAGAAGCCCTGGCGGTTGCCGGCGCGTACTTCCTGGATCGCGTCCAGGGTTTCGGTCAGCGCCTGGGTGAAGCGCGAGGTGCTGTCGTTTTCGAGCTTCTTCAGGTGTTTGACGCGCTTGCCCAATTGCACCGTGGCGTAGATCACCAGCGGGTTGAACAGCAGGATCAGCAAGGCCAGCTGCCAATGCATCCACACCAGGATGGCCGAGGTGCCGACCAGCGTGAGCATGGCCACCAGGAAGCGGCTGAGGGTTTCGCCGACGAATTTGTCCAGGGTGTCCAGGTCGGTGACCAGGTGCGTGGTCACCGTGCCGCTGCCCAGGCTTTCGTACTCGCCCAGGGAGATGCGCTTGAGGCGTTCGATCAGGCGCACGCGGATGCGGTACACGATGTCCTTGGCCAGCCGCGCAAACAAGCGCGCCTGCACCACGTTGAACACCAGGGCGCCGCACCGCAGCGTCAGCGTCACCAGCAGCATCAGGCCGATATAACCGGCTGCTTTCTGCCAGCCCAGGGGCAGCGCATGGTTCATCACCTTGAGCGCGGCATCGCCGTGGCCCAGCAGCACTTCGTCCACCAGCAACGGCAACAGCAAGGGAATGGGCACGCTGCACAGGGTCGCCAGCACGGCAACGCCATTGGCGATCCACAGGGATTTACGGTGCCGCAAGGCCAGGCGGCGAATTTCCGCCCAGGTCAGTCGGTCGACGCGTTTGGGTTGCTCATCGGGCCGGTCATACACAGGCAGCTCGCTCCAGCCAACGGGCGAGCAAGGGCGACAGTTCCGACAGCGGCTGGTAGCCGTTGGTCAGCAACGCGAGCTGGCCATTGCGTTCGGCCAGCAGCGTCGGGAAACCGGCGATGCCCAAATCCTGGACCCAGGTGAAGTCGGCGGCGGTCGCGGCATGCTGCTCGGCACGGTCGAACGCGCCGGCGAACTCGATGCGCGGGATGCCGGCCTGCTCGGCCAGCTCCACCAGCACGCTGGCGAGGGTCACATCGCGACCCTCGACATAAAACGCGCGCTGGATCAGCCCCAGCAATGTCCACGCGCAATCCGGCGCCAGGCTGCGCGCGGTGACGATGGCGCGACAGGCCGGCTCGGTGTCATAGACAAACCCGTCGGGCAACGCACCTTCGCGCTTGAACGGCTGGCCGGTGGCGTCGGTGACGGCCTGCCAGTGCTCCAGGATGTAGCGCCGGGTGGTCGGCTCCAGCGCCGCGCCGCTGCCGGTGCGCAAGCCGCCCACCACCAGGTGCAGTTCCACCCCGGCCGCCTGGGCCTGCTCTACCAACGCCTGCGCCACCGGGGCAAAGCCCCAGCACCAGGAACACATCGGGTCCATTACATAGAGCAGGCGCGCGGACATGGGTCAGGCCTCGGAAGGGGTTTGCTTATAGTTGAAGCCAATCGGGTGCGGCATGTTGCGGGCCTTGGCCAGCTCGATCTGCTTTTGCCGGTCGATCGCGCTGCGACGGGTTTTCTCCGGCAGCTTATCCCAGCAATGTGGACAACTGATGCCGGCCACATAGTGCTCGGACGCGCGGTCTTCTACGCTCACCGGTGTGCGGCAGGCATGACATTGATCGTAGTCGCCTTCGCTCAAGTCGTGGCGCACAGTAACGCGATTGTCGAACACAAAGCAGTCGCCCTGCCATTTGGTTTCTGCCTGGGGCACCTCTTCGAGGTACTTCAGGATGCCGCCCTTGAGATGGTAGACCTCATCGAACCCTTCGCTGAGCATATAGCTCGAGGCCTTCTCGCAACGAATGCCGCCGGTGCAGAACATCGCGACTTTCTTGTGCTTGGCAGGGTCGAAGTTGGCTTTGATATAGTCGGGAAATTCGCGAAAACTGGTGGTTTTCGGATCGATTGCGCCTTCAAAGGTGCCAATCGATACTTCGTAGTCGTTACGCGTGTCGATCAACAGCACTTCCGGATCGCTGATCAGCGCGTTCCAGTCTTGTGGATCAACGTAGGTACCGACTTTTTTGTTCGGGTCGACGCCTTCGACACCCAGGGTCACGATCTCTTTCTTGAGCTTGACCTTGGTGCGGTAGAACGGCTGGTCGTCGCAGTACGATTCCTTGTGGTCGATGTCGACCATGCGTGGATCGTTCTTCAGCCACGCCATCAGCCCGTCAATGCCTTCGCGGCTGCCGGAAACGGTGCCGTTGATGCCTTCTTCGGCGATCAGCAAGGTGCCTTTGATGCCATTGTCGACCATTGCCTGCAGCAATGGCTCGCGCAGGGCGACGTAATCTTCCAGGGTGACGAACTTATACAGTGCCGCCACGACAATCGGTTGAGTCATGGGTGTTCTCTCCAGGTGGCTACCCTCGTAAGGGGTGAACCGGATGTCGGCAGCTACGGGCTTTGAGCCGCAAGCTGCCAGTAAACGCAAAAAAAACGCGCCGACTGGGCGGCGCGTTGCGGATTCTAGCAAAACCCCGATGCGACTGCATCGACACTCAATCACCGATATTTCCTTGACGCCCTCACGGCATTGGCTGACCTCGGCCAAGACCACCTGCGTGATAGCGTCTTGCGTCGCCCATGGGACCCGCCTTTGGACAGTTTTATTGGAAGATCGATTGATATGGACACCTCAAATCCAAGCAGTCCGCTACTGGCGCAACTGGTGGAACACCCCGTCACTCCTGGCGCAGGGAGGGTCGATTTGAGTACCGCCTTGAATAGACTCAACCTCGCCAGCGTCTTCGACATTGTCGACCAGCCCAAGGCCGAATTCATCCGTCAATTGGCTCAATACACTGATGACGATGGCGCCCAGGCCTATGAAAATGCGCTGTCCTACGCCACCCAGTTGCAATGGCTGCACGACCAACAATCATTCAGCCCGCGCCCTGCCCCCGCTCACAGCAAGCGCGACCTGGGTTCAAAGGCACCCAGCCCGCTCAACGAGGACTGGGGGAATATCTGTCACCCGGAGGCCATCGCCGCTATCGACTCACCGGTTGCCTACCTGCGCACGCTGTTTCTTTTTGCAACTCAACTGGAAAAAAAAGGCGCGGCAACCAGTAAAAAAAAAATCCTGTTGAGCCAACGACGTCCGGACCTGGGACGCTTATTGATCGACCACGACACAACCTTTTCTCAACACCCCCTGCTGACACTCATTGATGAGATGTTGCACATGCAGATCCAGCTCCACCATCCGGATAAGGACCTGCATCAACAACTCAGCAGGGCGCGCTACCCCATGGCATTGCCTTACCACCACCATCATCGCCAGTGCCAGCTGGCACTCTCGGGAACCCGGTACTCCCTGGGTGAGTTGAATTATCGAATCAGCAAACGCTTGCCGTTTGACGACGCCAGCAGCGCACGCTATGCCACGGTCACAAAGCCCAATGCCAATACCCAGCGGCTGCTAGGTGAACTGAGCCCGGAGCAGCAAAAGCTCTTGGCGCAATCGCTTGTCCCGGAAGACACTTTGTATGAAATCTACTACGGCCGGCCTCGGAAACCGCCGACCCAGATGGCAATCCCACTAGAAAACCTCGACGTCTTCTTGAAAAGTACGGCGTTGAACAGCCTCCAATTGCAGGCACTGTTGGCGCAAAACAGTTTCGCTCCCCACGCCTCTCTCTCGACCAAGGGCCAGATACTGCCGACCTTTGGTGCGCGCTACGTCAACGGTACTGGTGACCCGCCCATGACTGTGGAGGGCATCTCCACCAGCAGGCAAACCGCGCAACTGCTGAATACCTCGCACGACCGGTTTGATCGCATGCAACGGATGATCCGCCTGCAACAGTGGGTCAATCTGCCTTTCGCCGAGCTGGACACTTTGATCGTCAGCGCCATGGAGTGCGAGGGCACAGCCAACTCGAGCCTGCGCATCAGCCCCAATACCCTGCGCGCACAAGGCGTCTACCGCTACCTGAGTCGGCACTACGCCCTTAAGCCTTTGGAGTTTTCCGCGTGGCTGCATCGCTTGCCCGTTCAGGCCAGCGCCAATGAGCAGCCGCTGTTCGATCAAGTGTTCAACCGCACAGCGGTGTCCTCGCAACCCCTGCCGCTGGACGACCAGGCCTTCGATTCACACACCCGCCAGCAACTCTGCGCCGCGCTGACGTTGAGGGACACACCGGATTCACTGCAATTGCTCATCGAGGCCACCCCGGCCCCTGTCGCCCGAAACCTTGCCACGTACTCCGCGATCTATCGGCAAGCGCGGATCGCTCAAGTCTTCGGCCTTTCTGTCCTGCACTGCAAACAACTGGCTGACGTGCTCGGCCCGTCGACCTGGGCGTCGCTGGTCACCCCCACATTACGCATCAAGAAAGCCGCTCCGATGGATTTTCTCGATGTGCTGATGCAAATGGACTGGGCCGTCACGTGGCTCAAGGCCTGCGGTACCAGCGTGACGCAGCTGCGCCAGCAATTGCTGCTGGAACCCATTACTGACAGCCCGGTACTGCAACGCGGGGTCGACCTGCTGAGACAGGGGCCGCACTCATGCATCCAACAATTCCTGGAAAGCCCGGAGCCGGCCGTCTACAGCAGTGAGCTGAAACTCTACTACGGCCAACATTTTGTGCCTGAGCCTGAGCCTGAGCTGGCACCGGTACACCTGATCCTGCTGGTTCCAGACATCACCACATTGTTGTCCTTGCCGGTTAACGGCACGTCGCTACGTCAATTACTGCTCAACCCTCATTGGCTGGACAGCGAGATGACGAAAGGCGCGCTGGTCGAGCTGAACCTGGGCACGCTTTATCTATTACAGCGTTTCAGAGACTGCTGCGATACGTATGGCCTGGCACAGGACAGCCTCCTGGCGTTTTTCCAGGGTGCCAACAACAACGGGCCGCAAAACCCCAACGCCCAGCTGAGTCAATGGCTGGGCTGGGACGAACGCGAGCTGCGCGTGCTCACGGCGACCTTGCCCTCAGGCATGGTCAGGTCCATGGACCAACTGGATTGGATCATGCGCTGCCGGCAAGCCTGCACCCTCACCCGACTCTCCAGCCAGACCCTGCTCGACACCAGCGAACTGGATATCCAAAGCGACTTCAGCAGTTGGCAGTCCGTGGGTGAAGCCGTCGTCGCCGCACGTCAATAACGCTGCATCTCAATCAGCAGACTCAAGGAATGACTATGTCTGAGAACCTCGACCAACGGCTTAATGAAGCCAGGCGTGATGCCATGCTGAGCTACTATCTGGCTCACTGCATCAGCGCCGACCTTAAAGACGCGTTGCAGACACCCAACGACCTGTACGACTACTGGCTACTGGACGTACAAGTCAGCGAAGCAGTGCCGACCAGCCCGGTCGCCAGTGCGATCACCAGCCTGCAGCACTACATAAACCGCATCCACTCAGGCCTCGAACCGGGTTATGAGACCCCGGGCATGTCGCCACACGAGACCCTGGCCTGGCAGAACTCCCTGCACACTTACCCCCTCTGGAGCGCCAGCCAGCAACTGCGCTATCACCCGCAAAATTTCCTCGACCCCACGCTGCGCGAGGACAAGAGCGACAGCTTTGCGCAACTGGAAAACGAACTCCAACAGCATCGACTCCAACCCGACACCGCACTGAAGGCCGTGCAAGGCTTCCTGTCACGGTTCGAAGAGGTCGCCAGCATTCAAACGCTCAATGGCTACATTGATGGCAATGTCGGACAGTTGGAGACCAGCACTTATTATTTCGTCGGCAAGTCCGCCACCGACAGCATCTATTATTGGCGTTCGCTGGACCTGTCCAAACGCTCGACCGCCAACCCCGACGCGCCTGCACCTCTGGCCTGGACAGACTGGAAACCGATCAACCTGACGTTTGGCGCCGATACACCGGCCCACAGTATCCGTCCCGTCCTGTTCAATCAGCGGCTATTTATGGTTTGGGCCGAGATCATCAAGCCTGCCCCGCACCACTCCTTCAAGGCACAGGGCAATGGCAATGGCAATGGCGACAACGAAGAGGACGGGGATGAAAAACAACGCCAGACTGAATGGCTGAACAGCCAGTTCGTGAAGTTTCGCCTGTGCTTTTCCTATAAAAAACTGGATGGCACCTGGAGCTTTGCGCACACGGGGCTGGAAGAGCACTGCGTCACGCGGGGCATCAACGCACTCACGCCAGCGCAACTTATCGGTATTACGCAGACCATTGCCGTAGTCGATACCCACTCTCCTCACACCCTGTTCCTGGGTATACGCGCCAACACGCTGAATCATGGCAGCGATCAAATGGGCGAATTCTTCCAAGCCATCAGTATCGATCAGTCATTGAGCATAAAAATCGTCGCCAGCGCAGGCAGCCCCGGCCGCTACAAAATCGTGCCAGGTTCAGCCGTAGCGCAGGAAGCCCTCCGATTGCTGGAAGCCTATGAATCCACACAAAACACGCCACTACAGAAAGCGTTGTTGGGCGGCGTCGACAAAGACAACCTGTTTTCCAGCGTGTTACTTCCGCCGTTCGCTCACCAATACTTCCGTCTGTTTTTCGATATAAACAAAGACAACTTACAGTTCAAGACACGCCTGGCGCAGGAACAAGACGAAAGAACGGTAGTCCTGGACGCTCAAACACCCCAGATCGAAGATCAGCGAACGTGGGACTTTGAATCCAAAAGCACAGCCATAGTCGCCGCCGATACAGCCACCACCGCCTTTGATCCCGCCACCAACGAATTCGTCTTCACCTCAAGAATCGTCAAGCCCTTTCTGCAGACGTACAGCATCACCCTTGCATCCCGGTACTCCGAGATGAGCATTACCCTGAGCACCCAGTCGGCGTTGCATGACTCGACCTTGTCCGAAGTTGAACTCATCAGCGGTTCGGTCATCAGGATCGACTGCGCGATACAACCCAGTGCAGACGCCACGTATCACTCGATGTTCTTTAAAAACCCCAAGACCGGAAAAAGCTATTCCAATGCCATTTATGACAAAGACTCCATATTGTTCAGGCTTGAGAAAGAGATGAAATCAAGGCCGGACCCGAGACCCGGGCATACCGACCAATACCTTCCCATCTTCGAATACTCCCTGGCAGGGAAGTTTCTCAACAAAAATGCATTCCTCCACTTATATACCCATCATCAGGATCCCTTCCTGGTGATACTCGACCGTTACAGCGGCTACCACCTGCCAGGTGATGAAGTCGCCAACCCAAAACTGCACTTCGTGAATGACGTGAGGCTGGAGCTGGGTAACACTTTCACGCCGACATTGCGTTTCTACAAGCACGTCATCATGCAATCCAAACTGAAGGACGTGCCCACTCCGCAAGCCATTAATAACAACACTGCCCAAATCCTCAACGACTCGGACCTCGATCACGAGAGTCTGGTAGGCGCCTCCCCCGAACTCGCAGCCGGGCACCTGGCGAGTACGCGGGTAAAGTTACCCAATGAGCAACCCGCATCAGCCATCACGCTGATCCATGGGGTCATCACGCTTGAGAGCAGAGAGAACCAGGTGACTGTCCTCGGCTATGCGCTCAAGGCCGTCAAATGCGCCCTTGCCACCTCCGTTGCCGTCGACAAGCCCGCGCATTCCCCACGAATTACGCGCCAACAGCAAAACACCGGAGCGACCCACGAGTGGATTGATTTTTCCACAAGCTTCGCCCCGAGTGTCCCGGCCATCCGACTCAACACCACGGTGGCGAGTCAACTGACCCAACATTCCACGGTCAGCTTCGACCCGGTATTTTTACGCTCCCCCGATGACTGGACGGAACCGGCACTGACTGCGGACGCCGCCCCCGAGCCCCTGGATTTCCAGGGCGCGCACGGTAAAAGTTTGCGCGAACTGTTTATCTACTTACCCTGGACCATCGCCCATTACTTCAACCAGCAGCAGCAATACGCTCACGCCCAGACCTGGTTGCACGCCCTGTTCGACCCACTCCACCCAGACACCGGTGCCCTCAGTGCCCTGCCAGGCAACCCGGTAGAACTGAGCTTCGCCTGCCAACACCCCGAGAGCCCGCATTACCTGGCTCTCAGCTTTCCGACATACCTGCGTAAGGCGTTGTACCACCTCAATGTGGATATCCTGATCAACCGGGGCGACGCAGCTTATCGCCAAGTGAGCCCCGACAGCCTGGCCGAAGCCAAACTCTGGTACATCCAGGCGCAGAACCTGCTCGGCATGCGCCCGACGGTCACACGTGCCGATACCTGGACCTCCCGCACATTGGACGCACTGGCGACGGTGTCCTCCCAGGCCATCCGCCAGTTGGAACATCAACCCGAATACACCACCGTACTGTCCCGGCACTGCAAGACCACAGGGCAACACACTTGGCTCATGGACAGCCCCTATTTGTTCCGCCCGCTGAACACGCAACTGGTCGCACGCTGGGACATATTGGAAAGTCGCCTGCACGGGCTTCGCCATCATCTGGATATTTCCGGCAAGCCATTGCGCCAGACACTCTTTGCGCCCCCCTTGTCCCCTGCCGCGCTGCTGACGCGAAATGCACAGGGCGCTGCAGGTGACGCCAGTACATTGCCACTGGTCTGTCCTGAAGTGGGTCACTACCGGTTCCAGGTCATGCTGGGGCACGCCTTGAGCGCGGTCGACAGCCTGGCGCAGTTCGGCACCACGCTGCTCACCTTGATCGAGCGCAAGGAACAGGCGCACTACCTTGAGGTGCAACAGCAAAACGCCTGGCAGTTGGCCGAACTGGTGTTGACCCAACAGACCCAGGCCGTTGCCATCGATGAAAAAAACAAAGATGCCCTGCGTCGCAGCCGAGCAATTGTCGAGGGGCGACTGGACTACCTGACACGCCAGCTCAGCGAAGGCATCAGCACCGGTGAAATTTCGGCCGGCCAACACTATCTGGAGAGCGCCGCCTGGGAGAGAAAAGTCGCGATTGCCGGTATAGGCGCCGGCGCCGCCATGCTGTTGCCGAATATCTTCGGCACGTCGTCCGGAGGGATGCGTTGGGAGGGGGCGTTTCATGCCTATCAGGCCTTCGCCCAGGGCGAAGCCAACATCGCCCGCGCCAACGGTAACGAATTGGAGCGCACTGAACAGTTAAATCGTCGCGCTCAAGAATGGGCCCACGCCGAACAACAGGCTCGCCTGGAACTGGCCCAGATCGACACCCTGCTGCTGGTGCATGCCGAGCAGGAAAAAGCCACTCGCCTTCAACTACGCAGTGCCCACACCGCATTGGCCCAGGCCAAGTCAGCCTACCAATTACTCGGCATGCGCTTTACCGGGACACAGCTCTATCAATGGCTCACGGCCCAACTGAGCACGTTCTATTACGCGCTGTATGACAACGTCCACTCCCTGTGCCTGGCCGCTGAAGCCTGCTGGCAGTACGAAACCACCGACAGCCGGCAGTTCTTTCAAGGTGGGGCCTGGCATCACACCTGCCGAGGACTGCTGAGCGCGGAAAGCTTGAAACTGAACCTGGTGAAGATGAACACCGCGTACCTGCAACACACACCTCGCGAGCTGGAAATCAGCAAAACCATGTCACTGCGCCATCGCCTGATCGAGTGTCAGGTCGCGACCGGCCAACAGACCTTCGAAATCACCGCGCCTGCCAAAACCTGGACTGAACATAAAGCGCAATTGGTCAGCAGCGGCACCATCAGCTTCGCCCTGACTCAAGCGCTCCTGGATGAGGACTACCCTGGGCAGACCCTGCGCAGGATCAAGCATGTCAGCGTCACACTACCCGCCTTGCTAGGACCTTATGAAGACATCAAGGCAACACTGACCCAGACCCGAAACGAAATCCAGATGCCCGATGGCACCCTCAGGACCGACTTCAGGGCACACCAGCAAATCGCCTTGTCACGCGGCCTGGACGACAACGGCCTGTTTACGCTCAACTTCGACAACGACCCACGCTACCTGCCGTTTGAATACACGGGGGCGATATCGTGCTGGCGCTTGAACTTTCCCAATCCGCTGCAACAAAAAAACCTGCTTGAATCCATCACCGACATCATCATTCATGTGCGCTACACGGCCAGGCCTGGCAGGAGTGAAACATGAGCACTCAGGCGGATGAATCGCCCCTCAAGGTGCCGTCGCTGCCTAAAGCCAGCTCCGCCATCGAGGGCGTCGCCAAAGGCTGGGGCAACGTGGGCGCTGATGGCACGGCGACTTTTGAGGTTGGGTTGCCGATTTCCCTTGGCCGTGGTTATGCACCCACGTTGTCGCTGATCTATCGCAGCACGGCGGGTAACAGTGCGTTCGGTTTCGGCTGGGACGTCAATCCGGGTGCCGTCACACGGCGTACCCAGCAGGGCGTCCCCGATTACACCGCAGCCGATACATTCCAGGGTCCTGATGCACAGCAATGGATGCCCGAACGCACCGCCGCAGGCACGCTTGTCCAGACACAACGCGACAGTTTTGACCACGTGCCGCTAGGCCGCCACTACGTCGTCACGCGCTACTTTCCGAGGGTCGAACAGCGCTTCGAGCGCGTCGAGCATTGGCGTTCAGAGGGCGATGCCGCCGGGTTCTGGCTGATCCAGGCGGCTGACGGCAGCCGGCATGTGTACGGCAAAACGCCTGCGGCGCGTATCGCTGATCCCGATAACCTGAGCCATGTGGCGCAATGGCTGCTTGAGGAAAGCCTGAACGCCCATGGCGAGCATATCGGTTACCAGTACCTGGCCGAGACCGATACCCGCACGGAACCCCATGACAGCCGGGCCCAGCGTTATCTGCATAAAGTGTGTTACGGCAACGTCATGGCGAGGGAAAAAGAGACGCTGTATTTGCTCAAGAATGACGACTTGTCCCGTCAGGCGTGGCACTTTTACCTGCTGTTCGACTACGGTCAACGCACCACCGCCAACGACAAGTTGCCTTCCTACGACGCGCTCACCCCGTGGCTTCCACGCGAAGATCCGTTTTCCAGTTTCATCTACGGTTTTGAACTACGAACGCTGCGACTGTGTCGGCAAATCCTGATGTTTCACTCCTTCGCAGATGCCCCCGACATGGGCCCCTCCCCCGTCTTGGTCAAACGCCTGCGGTTCGAACACAAAACCTTTCCCAACGGGCTCAACACCTTGCTAGCGGTACACGAGCAGGCCGTTGACGCCCAGGGAACGCTCACCAGCCTGCCGCCGCAAGAATATCTGTATCAATACTCAGGCCTGAAACTGGATGCCCGCCGCTACCAGCGTTTTGTGGACGTGCCCGGTCTCAATGACGGCCAGCGCTATCAACTGGTGGATCTATTCGGCGAGGGCTTACCGGGAATCTTGTACCGCGGTGATCAAGCCTGGTACTACCGGGCACCCCAGCGAGATGAGGCGTCTACAGGCGATGGGGTGACGTACGCTCCCGCTCAAGAACTGCCGGCTATTCCCGTGGCGGACGGTTCACGCCCGGTCTATCAGGCCTTGCTCGATATCGATGGCGACGGTCGGCTGGAATGGGTCTTGGCCCGACCGGGCATGAGCGGTTTCTTCAGCCTGGCCCCACAACGTAAAGACGCGGGGTTCGTACGGTTCGATGCGTTCCCAGTGGAGTTCTTACACACCCGTGCGATATTTGCCGACCTGATGAGCAGCGGCTTGGCTGATATCGCACTGGTGGGCCCGCGTAGCGTGCGCCTGTATGCCAACCGGCATAGCGGTTTCCAGCAGGGCATCGAGCAGGCGCACACGATCGACGGCGACGACTTACCGTCCTTCCTCGGTTCTTCCGCCGACTGGGTTGGCTTCAGCGACATACTTGGCAGCGGCCAGCAGCACCTGGTGCGTATACGACACAACGAAATCAAATGCTGGCCCAACCTGGGCCATGGGCGATTCGGCAAAGGGAGAGTATTGGCCACCTTGCCTTTCAGGGAAACGACGTTCAATGCTTCCAACGTGTTGCTGGCGGATCTGGATGGCTGCGGTGCCAGCGACTTGCTGTACCTGACGACCCATGAGGTACGCATTTTCACCAACAAGGGCGGCAATGGCTTTGCCAAAACCCCGTTGGTCTTACCCTGGCCATCAGGCGTTCAGCATGACGCCTTATGCCAGGTGAGCGTGGCGGACCTGCAAGGCAACGGTTACGCCAGCCTGATCATCAGCGTCACGCACCCACACCCTCGCCATTGGCGCTACGATTTTTTTGATAGCAGGCCTTGTCTACTCAGCATTACCAACAACAATCTGGGCGCACAAGTAGAGGTGAGCTACCGCAGCAGCGCCCAGGAATGGCTGGACGAGAAGAGGCAGCACCAGGCCGAAGGCAGGCAGGCCGTCTGCCGATTGCCCTTCGCACTGACCCTGGTTAAACGCCAGAGGCAGCGCGATGAGATCAGTCATCACACACTGACCCAGCATTTCAGCTATCGCCAAGGGTTTTACGACCCCCATGAACGCGCCTTCCAGGGTTTTGGCTTGCTGCTTCAAACCGACATCGAGACCGGCACCCATGACGCGCCCGGAGCAGGGACGCAAACCAAACGCTGGTTTCACACCGGCCAGGCGCTGGATATGCCCAAGGACGACTACAGCCAGCACGACCCTGACGCCATCACGCTCGGCCGCACTTTGCTGGCGACACATGATGCCCCCCAACAGCCGCAACCGACCGACCATCACGACCGCGTGATCGCGTCGCCCACGCCACCGGAGACACAGGCAGCAGCCTACGCGCTCAGGGGCTTGCCGCTGCGGGTGGAAGTGTTCGCCCTTGACCCGGCCAACAGCACACCCTATTCGGTGCAGCAGTACCGCTATCTGGTCCGTCGGTTGCCCCCGGCATCCGGCTCGCAACCCTGGCCGCGAATGCTGCCGCTGACGCTGGAGTCCGTGCATTATCAATACGAACAGGTGCCCGATGATCCGGTCTGCGAACACCAGGTCAACTTGCGCTGGGATGCCTACGCCAGCCTGGTCCACAGCGTCACGGTGCATGGCGCGCGGCGCAAGACGGTCAGTGATACACCCCCGACACTGCTCGAGGATGAGCATCAGCGACAATGGTGGCGTGACACCCACGACCCGGCTCAGCAGGTGTTTTATCTGCGCGAAACCTTGGCGCAGTGGATTCACCAACCCAACGACGACCAATGGCGATTGGGATTGCCCTATCGTCAACGCAACAATGCCTGGACCCTGCCTGACGGGCAGCCACCTGCGGGGTTGAACGCATCGGCTATCCGCTACGAGAGTTTGATCGATCGGCTTTCAGGTCCACTGGGGCCACAAGCACCGCGCGAGCTGAGCGGCTTGACGATCCAGCACTACCGCGAACCGGGCGGCAAAGGGCAAACCTTGACGCCTGGAACGGCAAACTTCCAGGGGCTGGCGGATTATCAAGAAAGCGCTGAACTGGCCCCCAACGCGCTCCAGGCGCTGGAGAAAATTCCCGACATGCCGGGCCAACCCGCCGAAGACCTGCCGAGCCGCCTGGGCCGAATCGGTTACCGGCGCATGGCGCTGTTTTTTCATGCCAATGACCAGGAACGCCAATCGTCCCCCCTCTGGTCGATTCGCCGTCAGTTTCCGCGCTACTTCAACGCCAAACACTTCTTTCGTCTACACACTTGGCGCCTGACTCAGGCCGAGGGCGAAACCACGCTGACCTATGACCCTTACGGGCTCCAGGTCATCCAGGTCAAACAACCCGACGGCTGCATCACCCGCGTCCAGCATGACTACCGCCTGCTCCAGCCGATCAGCATCACCGATCCAAACGGCACGACCGAGCAAGCGCTCTACGATGCGTTCGGTCGCTTGCTCGCGACCAGCATCAACGGGCAAGCATCGGCAACGTCCGTGGGCTTCGGGCCATTGTCGGCGTATCGCCGCCCGGTAGACGCATCTATCGAATCCGCCATTCAAGCACCCGCAACGATCCTCGGCGAGGCAGCAAGTGCCTGGCTCTACGACCCGTTCAGTTGGATGGGTTCGATCGCCTCGACGGACAGGCAGGCGCACTGGGTCACCCAGCGCTATGTCTCACCAGACGGGCACATACGCGCCACCGCCCGGTTGCGCCTGAAAAAAAAGGCCAGCGCCTTGAGTGCGAGCGAGAAAGCCTTGTCCGACTTGATCCAGAAGGCCCAGCGCGAACCGGCACGAAGCCTGATGTTGGCAGCTGATCGCTATACCCACGATCAGGAACAGCTCATCCACATGAGCCTGGTCTCCCATGACGGCTTCGGGCGCATCTTGCAAAGCAAACAACAAGCCGAGCCGGGGCCGGCCTGTGCGGTGGGCGACAACGCGGACCTGACGGTCAAGGACGGCGCCATCCAGACGGTTCAGGCTGATCCGCGCTGGTGTGTCAGCGAACACACCGAATACAGCCCCACGGGGCGGATCGTGCGGGTGTATCGCACCTATTACGCCAACCGCCACCGGTACATCGACGGTCAGTCCCTGCAGCAGTTCCTGCCTGGCGACAGGCAGTTCCATGACCCCCTCGGCCGCCCCACCCGCACCCTCACCGCCAGGAAAACACTACGGCAAATCACCTACTGGGCCTGGTACACCGTCAGCGAAGATGAAAATGATACGTCTGGAGCGCAGGTAGACCTCTCGGCTGAACACTGAAGCCTGGGGAAGCGTGGCCGTCTCACCGTTGAGAGACGGCCAAACGGCTTTGTTCACTCAACGTGCCGCCGTCCGTGAAGCCCTGGAACTGGCGGGTTTATAGCGACGCCACGCGGAGGAGTCGGACTCCCAAGGGGCGTCGACCCGTTGTTGATGCCGATAGAACGTCACGCGGCCTGCCAGTTGCTGTCGATGCCGATACAGCCAGCGCAGCTCAGAACCCGTGGCAGAAACCGCGGACTTATTGATCACAACGTCCATGTCCAGATCATCCAGAGCAAAGTGCGCCTGGCGCAGGCTCTGAGGGTCCGTCAGCGTCTTCAACGCCGACTTGCTGGCGCGGTTGACCAGCTTGTGCTGGAACGCACTCAAGTTCACATCTATGTAGCCTTCAAGGGTGCGTTCGAAGGAATAGTCACTGGAAGAAAAATCACTGACGAATTTCTTCGCGAACTCCCGGTTGGCGGTGGTCGATGTGCAGCCCGAATACTTGGACACAATAGCGCCATAGAATTGCCGTGCGACCTGCACGCCTTGCTCTGCGATCGTTTGCTCATACTCGGACTCGCCGATCCTGTCGAGCCCGCGCCGAATGTACGCGTCGACACTTACGGCCAGCGCCGCAGTTGCCGCCCCCATCTCCTCGACGCCGAAATAGGCAGCCATGATGTCCCCGCGTGCCGTCAGCTTCGACCAGAAGCTGCGATAGATCCGCACGGTGTTGGCCAAGCCGAAAAGGATATCGCCTCGACTGGGTTGGAATTGCTCGCCAAAAGACACTTGCCCGCCATCAACATCCCTGAACAGCAAGGGGTTGCCCAGGGTCATCGCATACAGGTTCAGGCCGTCCACATCGCCCAACGGGTCCGGGCTGATCCAGCGTTGCAGCCACGGCGCGTAATACCGCGATCCGTAGTAATACAACCCTGTCGCATCGCGCTCCTTACCTGCATAGCGGCGAACCTTATAGCGAGCTCGCTGCGTATCGTTGGTAGCCCACCACGCCGTCGCGCCATAAGGATAATAATGCTCCTGGCTCAGCAACTGAGCCTGCTCGTCCAGTTCCAGCAAGCTGCTATTGAGGTGATCGAGGAGGCTGAATTGCATGTGCTCGTCATTCATATCGCTGGGGCGACCCTGCTCCCATTGCAACACCGTGACATGACCGCCGCCGATATCGATCTCCAGCACGTTCAAGCGCTTGCCTGCTTGTACATGCAGGCGCAAACCCGGCAAGTAGCATGTCAGTTGTGTATGGGGTTTCCCCGCGACCTGCTGGCTTCTGATTTTGGCTGCCCGTTGGCCCTGGCCGTCGTAGAGGTAACTTTCCACATCCGGATCACCCTGCTCACGCCACACCTGAGTCACATGGGTAAGCTGATTCCGCACGTCCCAGCCTAACTGTTGGCCGCTGCCGAGCACGTGTTGGTTGCCATTGGCATCAAACATCATTGCCCATTGCCGCGGTGCACCGTCAGTCACCGGCAAGGCGCGATTGCTGCCCGCAGCGACACGCATGTCCCGGGTATGACCGGCTCCGCTACTCGGCACATGGCGAAGGCTCGTCAAGTTGCCATGTTCATCGTAACGGTAATGTTGGGTGTAATTGCGCCAGAGCCCGGTGTCGGTTGCACCGAACGTCACCCGTCCCGGCGCCGCCTGGCCACCGCTGTTGCCGGCATTTTCCCGACCGGTGGCCTGGGTCAGCTGGTACAGACTGTCGTACTGGTAGCGGTTGACCGCATCAATACGCGCATTAGTGTGCCATTGCGTCGGCTGCGCCTGGTCGCTGAGGCTGAGGATGTTGCCGACCGGGTCGTACTCGTACACAAGGTCCTGTAAAGGCTTGGAGGCCTCGCCCTTGCGATGCACCGTCAGTTGCAACAGACGATTATCCTCAGCGGCGTATTTCGCCAGCTTGGTAACGCCATTACCCATCCGTTCGGAGATCACCAGGCCGCTGGCGTTGTACACGCGCTGGTTCGTCAAAACCTGGCGTGAGCCGCCACGGAGGGTCAGCGCAACCTCCTTCAGCCAGCCTTGCTGCCCATAGAGCCAGTGTCGGCGATTGCCCTGGGCGTCGACCTGCTCCAGCAGCGCCCCCGTGGCATCGTAGCGCCAAGTCGTAGTATGGGCCTTGGGCTCCAGCTGTTCGGCTTGTTCGTCATGACTGGATGGCCAGTCAACTGCCGACGCATCCAAGCGAAACCGTCGAGTCTGCTGCGTGACGCTTCCATCGATCCCGTACTCATCCATCACCAAGACACCGGCCGGGTCCGCGTGGCGAATCAGCCGACCACAACGGTTGACGGCCGCCTCGGCGGGTTCGGCGGCCGCATAGGTCAGGCGCTCGACACAACGCGGACGTGGTTCATTGGCCGCCTGTTCAAACACGGCCACTGGGCGTAACAGGCGGTCGTAGCGCCGCTCGTGATGAGCTAGACGCGAATCCCAGCGATGCAATAGCTGCCCTGCTTCACCATGTATCAGCAGGCGCCAGCCGGCATCGGCGCTCTCGGTGCGCACAGGCTCGCCCGACAGGCTGTAAATGGTCGACTGTGACGCCACACCCGCAGCGCCGCGCGCAAATTGCCGCGGGTCCCACTGGCTGAGCAAAAGACCGTTGGCCCCAAAAACCTGGCGGGTGACCCGTGCCTGCGGAGCCTGCGTCACGCTCTCGCGATGATAGTGAACAGCACGCACAGCCAGCCCGCGGGGATCCATGGCCTTCAAGGTCGGTGTATTTCGATGCAAAGAAGTGGACATAAACTCATGACCTGATCAGCTAAGGTCAAAAAAGTCTAGGGAACCCCTTCAGGGCGTGGGGGGTACTGCGAGGATGTTTTATGTGTCTAATTGCAGGCACAGGATACGGCAACCTGCGAGCGCGAACGCGCCGCGCCCGCAGGCCTTGGGCTGCGGGCTCAGTGCCCGCCGGCGCAGGTCGGCGAGGCCGGGGCTGCGTCGATTTTCGCCCATTCTTCAGGCGTGTAGGTGTGCAGCGCCAGCGCATGAAACTCGCTCATCAGGTCACCCAGGGTGGCGTAGACCTTCTGGTGGCGCTTGACGCGGTTGAGCCCCTCGAACTGCGGGCTGACCAGTACGGCCTTGAAGTGGGTTTGCAGCCCACGGCTGTGCATGTGGCTTTCATCCAGCACGCTCAAGTGGTCCGGGCCCAGGGCGGCAAGTGCCGTTTCGATACGCTGTTGCATGCTCATTCCTGCTTACTTCTTCTTGTCCGGTGCGGCGGCTTTTGGCGTCAGCTCGTTGGTCATGTCTTCCAACAGCTTGTTCACCACCGGTACGGCGCTTTCCAGTTTTTCCTGGGTCATCTGGGCCGATTGCTGGGTCAGCTGTGGCATTTTCTCGAGGACTTTCTTGCCCAGTGGCGACTGGTAGAACGCGACCAGGTCCTTGAGCTCGGATTCGCTGAAGTTGCTGGTGTAGAGCTTGACCATGTCCGGCTTCAGCTTCGGCCAGCCGATGGCCTGGTCGAGGGCGG
>Ga0153921_1000072_pt1 | contig 94016 bp, 91 predicted proteins | sample TSNJ005MetaG_FD_104691 | JGI IMG/M metagenome (GOLD analysis project Ga0153921, IMG submission 104691) | Attine ant fungus gardens microbial communities from New Jersey, USA - TSNJ005 MetaG | ecosystem: Host-associated > Fungi > Mycelium > Unclassified | place: USA: New Jersey, Brendon T. Byrne... | reverse complement strand
TTGCGGGGCGACGTGACGCTAAAAGCCATGCCCGCGTGATATGCCCGGTGTTCCCTCGGCGGCTACCGCCGGTCTTTTGTTCGTTGTGCGTTTTTGTCGATGCTCGATCGCGCCTTCTATGCGGCCTTCCTCCAAGTTGCGCCGTCACCTGGAAGCCGACGGTTACGCGGGATGTCAGAACGCGCAGGGCTTTTGAATCGGCGTTCCTGCAAAGAAGTCATAGCTGAGTCCGGCATACTTGCCCGGGATGCCGCTGCGCACGTCAACGACTGCACCGACCAATTGAGTGCCCGCCAGAAACGCAGTGTTCGATCCGAACACAGGGCCATAACCTATGCCTTGTACAAACCTTTGTTCATTTCTTGTGCCGCGGCGAAACCGGTCGATCCTTCAATCGTCGTTGTCCTAATGGTCTATCACAGTCGGCCAACTCTGAATCTGCTCTTGAACGCTTAACGACAGCATTGAGCAAGGCCCTCAGTTGCCTGACTCGCCAATATCGCCGCACACCTCAGCACGCACTTTGCTGAAGCGCCGCGGACGACCCCACTCCGCAAACCACCAAAAAGCACGATCCCCACGGACCTGCTAACCTCAACCGACTCCACCCACCCCATCCGCGAAGGAGCCTGAAGCATGAGCGACCCGTCCGAGTACGTACCACCGGCCGTATGGACCTGGAACAAGGAAAGCGGCGGGCGTTTCGCCAACATCAATCGCCCCGTTTCCGGCCCCACGCATGACAAGCCATTGCCGGTCGGACGCCATCCGTTGCAGCTTTATTCGCTCGCCACGCCCAACGGCGTCAAAGTGACGGTGATGCTCGAAGAGTTGCTCGCGCTCGGACACGAAGGCGCGCAATACGATGCATGGCTCATCCGCATCGGCGAGGGCGAGCAGTTCGGCAGCGGCTTCGTCGACGTGAATCCGAACTCGAAGATTCCCGCCCTGCTCGACCGCAGCCACACCAAGCCCGTACGCGTATTCGAATCCGGCGCGATCCTGCTGTATCTCGCGGAAAAGTTCGGCGCGTTCCTGCCGACCGATCCCGGCCAGCGCGCCGAATGCCTCTCGTGGCTCTTCTGGCAAATGGGCAGCGCCCCGTATCTCGGCGGCGGCTTCGGCCACTTCTACGCCTATGCGCCGGCGAAGATGGAATACCCCATCGACCGTTTCGCGATGGAAGTCAAGCGCCAGCTCGATGTTCTCGACAAGCGGCTGGCGGACAGCGCCTTCATCGCAGGCGACGCGTACACCATCGCGGATATCGCCATCTGGCCGTGGTACGGCGGCCTCGTCAACGGCTGGCTCTACGATGCAGCCGAGTTTCTCTCCGTACACGAATACACGCACGTGCGCCGCTGGGCCGATATCATCGGCGCGCGTCCCGCCGTGCAGCGCGGCCGCATGGTGAACCGCACCTTCGGCGAGCCGTCCAGCCAGCTGCACGAGCGTCACGACGCATCCGACTTCGAGACGCGCACGCAGGACAAGCTCGCCGGGTGATGCGCACGTCACGAGACACGTGGATGAAACGTGGACACATTACCGTGCAGGGTTGCGTCCACGACGTTGCGGGCATCGGTATGGTGTTTGCTTCCCCGGACAACGGGCCGGCGCATGACTGAGCGCGCCGGAGCAAACGGTCAACTATGAGGCTGCTAGTCCAGCCACGAGCAAGGAGCGAGATATGAGCGACGAGAAAGTCCTGACGACGCGACAGGGACATCCTGTGCAGGACAATCAGAGCATGCGAACCGTCGGCGAACGGGGTCCGGCGACGCTGGAGAATTATCCGTTCATCGAAAAGATCACGCACTTCGATCGTGAACGCATTCCCGAGCGCGTGGTGCACGCGCGCGGCACGGCGGCGCACGGATACTTCGAGGCCTACGGCAAGATCGGCAACGAGCCGGCCGAAAAGTACACGCGCGCCAAGGTGCTGACCAAAGCCGGTGTCAAAACGCCCGTGTTTCTGCGCTTCTCCACCGTGATCGGCGCAAAGGAATCCCCGGAGACGGCGCGCGATCCGCGCGGCTTCGCCATCAAGTTCTATACCGAGGATGGCAACTGGGACCTCGTCGGCAACAACCTGAAAATCTTCTTCATTCGCGATGCGATCAAGTTCCCCGACATGATCCACGCGTTCAAGCCCGACCCGCTCTCCAACCGGCAGGAGCCGTGGCGCTTCTTCGACTTCGTCGCGCATCATCCGGAGTCGCTGCACATGGTCACGTGGGTGAAGAGTCCGTGGGGCATCCCGGCGGACTATCGTCACATGCAGGGGTCGAGCGTCAACACCTACAAGCTCGTCAACGACCAGGGCGAAGCGGTGCTCGTCAAGTTCTCGTTCGAGCCGAAGCAGGGCGTGAAGAACCTGACGTCCGCGCAGGCTGCGGAAATTCAGGGACGCGATGTGGGGCACGCGACGCGCGATCTCTACGATGCCATCGAACGCGGCGATCATCCCGAATGGGAAATGTGCGTGCAGATCATGTCCGACGACGATCATCCCGAACTGGACTTCGATCCGCTCGACGATACCAAGCGCTGGCCCGAGGACAAGTTCCCGCTGCTGCCGGTCGGCCGGCTCGTGCTGAATCAGAATCCGAAGAACGTCTTCGCCGAAACGGAGCAATCCGCGTTTGGTACCGGCGTGCTGGTGGACGGCATCGACTTTTCCGACGACAAGATGCTGCAAGGCCGCACGCTCTCTTATTCGGATACGCAGCGGTATCGCGTGGGGCCGAACTATCTGCAATTGCCGGTCAACGCGCCGAAGAACGGTGCACAGACCAATCAGCGCGACGGGCAGATGGCCTATTACGTCGATAACGCGGGAGAGAATCCGCACGTGAACTACGAGCCGAGCATGATGGGCGGCCTGAAAGAAGCGCCGAAGAAGCAGCACGACTATCACCCGTGGGTCGAAGGCCATCTCGGGCGCTATCAGGCATCGCGCACGCAGGACGACTACAAGCAGGCCGGCGAGCGTTATCGCAGCTTCGAAGACTGGGAGCGCGACGACCTGATCGCCAATCTCGTCGCCGACATGAAGGCATGTCCGAAGCCCATCGCGCTGCGCATGGTGTGGCACTTCTGGCATTGCGATCCGGACTACGGCACGCGTGTCGCCGAAGGCGCAGGCATCGATCTGGAAGAGGCGAAGAAGCTGCCGCCGCTCGAAGGAAAACCCGCGCCGGGCGCGCCCCGCGAAGCGCAGGTCTATACAAGCAATGAGCCGGAAGAAGCAACGCCTGCGATGAAGTAAGCCAGCAGTCCTTCCAGCGCGTCGCTGGTCTGGCCGAAGCCTAGCGAACTCCGGCCAGCACCAGATCGATGCCCTGTTGCCGGATGCCGTTCGCCGCCGCTGGCGCGAGCGCATCGTCGGTGATCACTTGATCGAAGCGTTCCAGGCTCGCCACCTTGTACAGGCCGACGGTCCCGTACTTCGAACTCGCGACGGTCAGCATGGTGCGCGATGCCGCGTCCATCGCGGCGAGTTTCACCTCGACTTTCGGCGCGGAAGGCGTGGTCACGCCGCGCCGCAAATCCCACGAACTCGCCGATATGAACGCCACGTCCAGCACGAGCTGACGCAGCGTCGCCGCCGCGAGCGAACCGACGCTCGACAGGTTCGCGTGATCCAGCTGCCCGCCGATATGGATGACATTGACGTGCGTCGCGCTCGCGAATTCGCGCACGATCTCGAAGTCGTTCGTCACGACCGTCATGTTCGGCAGCTCGACGATATGCGGCACGAACGAGAGCATCGTCGTGCCGGCATCGAGATAGATCGACATGCCCGAGCGCAGCGTGTCTGCCGCCCGCCGCGCGATGGCCTGCTTCTGCGGCAGTTCGACGACCGCCTTCAGCTGATGACTCGGCTCCGCGTTCACATGACTCGCGATACGCACGCCGCCCGGCACGTTATAGACGAGCCCCGCTTCTTCGAGCGCGGCGATATCGCGCCGCACCGTCATATGCGAACAGTTGAACGACTCCATTAACTGGTGCACCGACAGCACCTTGTCCCGCCGCAATTGCCGCAGCATGGCTTCGCGCCGCTGATCGGGAATCAGCGGTACATCGGCGGCATCGGGTTTGGCTTGACTCGACATGGAAAGACCTTCGATGCGGGCATGAGCGCCATGACGGCGGCCCGCGAAATCAACGCGTATCTTAGCCGATGCACAGGGACGCCAGTTCGTAGCTCGACTTGGTATCCGCGCGAGAAAGGCATTGCCGGAAACGCGTGCGCCGGCTAACGATGACAGTGGGCGCGCCCAAGCCCAGTCTGCTCGTCGCGAACACAGACATTAACTTTTATTATCATCGTCGTCAATCGGCTTAACATCGATTAACATCGACCCAGCAAACACCCGTACAGTCGACACATGGAGACCCGACATGCAGACATCTAACCGGCGTCCCGTTCTGGGATGCATCGCCGACGATTTCACCGGCGCCACCGACCTCGCGAGCATGCTCGTGCGCGGCGGCATGCGTACGATTCAGACCATCGGCGTGCCGGGGTCGGCGGAGCCGATCGACGCAGACGCGCTCGTGGTCGCGCTGAAGTCGCGCACCATCGATCCCGCCGACGCGGTCGCCCAGTCCCTCGCCGCGCTCGACTGGCTGCGTGCGCAGGGCTGCCGTCAGTTCTTCTTCAAGTATTGCTCCACGTTCGATTCGACCGATGCGGGCAACATCGGCCCGGTCGCCGAAGCATTGCTCGATGCGCTCGCTAAAACCGAGGGCGACGATTTCGCGATCGCCTGCCCCGCATTTCCCGAGAACAAGCGCACGGTGTATCGCGGGCATCTGTTCGTCGGGGATACGCTGCTCAATGAATCGGGCATGGAGAATCATCCGCTCACGCCGATGCGCGACCCCAACCTCGTGCGCGCGTTGCAGCGCCAGTCGAAGTCGAAAGTCGGCCTGATTGCCAGCGAAACCGTCGCGGCGGGCGAAGCGGCCGTGTGCGATGCGATTGCGCGGCTGCGTGCGGACGGCGTGCGCCTCGCCATCGCCGACGCGCTCACCGACGCCGACTTGCGCACCCTCGGCGCGGCATGCGCGGACCTTCCGCTGATCACGGGCGGTTCGGGCGTCGCCATCGGTTTGCCGGAAAACTTCCGGCGCGCGGGACTCATCGAGTCGAACGACAAGGCCGCTGAACTGCCCGCTGTCGACGGAGCGGCGCTCGTGCTGGCAGGCAGCGCGTCGAAAGCGACGAACGCGCAAGTGGCCGAATGGCTCGCGTCGCGGCCCGCGTTTCGCATCGATCCGCGCGCGCTGTCGCGTGGCGAGCCGGTGGTCGACGCGGCGCTCGCTTTCATCGATGAAAACGCGCCTCAGCCGGTGCTCATCTATGCGACGGCTACGCCCGACGAAGTGAAGGCGGTGCAGCAGGAACTCGGCGTGGCCGCCGCGGGCAAGCTGGTGGAAGATGCGCTCGCCGCCATCGCGCGCGAGGCGAAGGCGCGCGGCGTGCGGCGCTTCGTGGTGGCGGGCGGGGAAACGTCGGGCGCGGTGGTGCAGGCGCTCGGCGTCGACATGTTGCAGATCGGGCCGCCGATCGATCCGGGCGTGCCGGTCACGGTGACGGTCGGTGAAACGCCGCTTGCGCTCGCGCTCAAGTCGGGCAACTTCGGCGCGGGCGATTTCTTCGCGAAGGCGCTGCGCTTCACCGAAGGGGAACGCGCATGAGCGGCAATATCGGCGCGAACAGCGATGCGAAGCTGCGCGAGGAAATCTGCACGGTCGGCGCGAGTCTCTATGCCCGCGGCTATACGGTCGGCACGGCGGGCAACATCAGCGCACGATGCGACGACGGCTGGCTCATCACGCCCACAGATGCGTGTCTCGGCCGGCTAGATCCCGCCGATATCGCGAAGGTGGACGCACGCGGCCAGCATCTGTCGGGCGGGCGGCCATCGAAGACGCTGGAGCTGCATCGCCGGATCTACGACGCCAACGCGGAAACGCGCGGCGTCGTGCATACGCATTCGACGTCGCTTGTCGCATTGACGCTCGCCGGTGTATGGCGCGACGACGACGTGCTGCCGCCGATCACGCCGTACTACGTGATGAAGGTCGGCCATGTCCCGCTCGTGCGATATCGCCGCCCGGGCGATCCACAGGTCGCCGCTGAAATCGCGCAGCTTGCGGCGGACGTGCGTGCGGTGCTGCTCGAACGGCTCGGGCCGGTCGTGTGGGAGCGCAGCGTATCGCATGCGTCGTTTGCGCTGGAAGAACTGGAGGAGACGGCGCGCCTCTGGCTCATGTCGACGCCGCGCCCCGCTCCGCTCGACGAAGCCGCGATCGATGAACTGCGGCGGAGCTTCAACGCGCGTTGGTGACGCCGTGTCGAGACGAGCCGGGCATCGCGCAGACGCATGATGGTCTGACGCGATGTATCGAACGAACGCGCCCATTTCCTCGGCAAAGAACCACAACCGCAGTCAAAGCTCGGGTCGCGCGAGGTCGGCGCGGACGACTTCATCGCCACGCCGTTGCGCCGCTTCGATCGCCTCCCCCTTCGCCGGATAGGGACCGATTGTATCGGCGCCATCGAACGGAAAAAGAAGCCGGCCGTCCGTTTTACGAACGACTTTCAGTGTGCCGTAGTAACCGCTCGCACTCGTCCCGCGATATGAAGCGTAGATATGGAAATCGTCCTCGCTCGCTCCGGGGGCAGGCAAGACTCTTCGCGTCGCGAACAACACGAGCTTGGGGCGCCTTCCAGTGATATGCGTCATGCACAACTCCCAATCCATCGAAACGTTACCTAACCAATGCTCGTTTCCCGCTTCAGACAACGTGGCGGCCGTGTAGGTCGCGCGGGTTTTTGAACAATTGGGCAATGCATCGTGTCGCGGCCGGTCCTCTTTCGCCATTGACTGATCGATCCATACGCCAGGCCACTGCCGCGCTTCGCCCCCATTGAAACGCGACACGTGGATGAAGCAGGCGGCAAATGAGTACTGCATTGAGATGACAACTCTCTCTTGCACTTGCGTGCGCGCGTCTGCATCGCAATAGGTGTGCATTCGCTGTGCCCATGCGCGTCTCGCGCGGACCACATGGCGCATGCGGTTTCGTTAGGTATCCGACCTTGCTTTGTGTAATTGCTCGGGCGCGCGCCCGCAATCTTTGCATTACGTACGCGTTCTTACCGGTGCAAGATACAAGGCACAGAGCAAGCCATCGTGACCGAGCGATGAAGCACGCACGTACAACGGCAACGCGAGTATTGCTGAGCAGCTTTGACACGAAATCGACACGCTTCCTGCGCGTCAAACACCCTTCCACGCCGGCGGGCGCTTTTCGGTGAACGCTGCGACGCCTTCGTGAAAATCCTGGCTGCCGTAGCAATCGCGGACGAGATCATCGCCTTCGAGCGGCAGTGCGGCCAGCATCCGCGACATGGACTGCTTGCTCACGCGCATCGTGATTGGCGCATTGCGCGAAAGACGATCGACGAGCGCCGCCGCGCGCGCATCCAGTTGATCCGGCTCGACGCTTTCGATGACGAAGCCCGCCGCGATGGCGTCTTCTATGTCGAGCATGTCGCCCAGCACGAGCATGCGCTTCGCGCGTCCGATGCCGAACTCCGCAACGAGCCGCGCCGTATTACTGATCGCAAGGCAGTTGCCGAGCGTGCGTGCAATCGGTACGCCAAACTGTGCACGCGGCGTCGCGATACGCAGATCGCAGCATGCCGCGATCGCGAGGCCGCCGCCGACACACCATCCATCGACGATGGCGAGCGTGGGCATCGGCAAGGCATCGACCTTCTTCAGCACGCGCTCGATGCGGCGCTCGTAATTCACACCGTCTTCGGCGGTCTCGAACGCGCGGAATTGCTGAATGTCCGTGCCTGCTACGAAGGCCTTGCCGCCCGCGCCGCGAAACGTGACGACGCGCACATCGCGCTCGTTTTCAAGACGTTCGCAGATTACTTCGAGCTGCTCGTACATGTGCCACGTCATGGCGTTGTGCGCGTCCGCACGATCGAAGACGACATGCGCCGCCGCACCATCGATAGTCAATCGGACTTCGCCTTGCGTGCTCTTGTCGTTGTCGTTCATCCGCTGCGTCTCCTTGTCTTGTGATCGAACGTTCAGCCGATGCGCGCCGCCACCGCTTCGCCCACTTCGGCCGTGCTTGCCTTGCCGCCCAGATCGCCCGTATGCGGGCCTTCCTTCAGCACAGCGGTGATCGCATCGAGCATCGCGTCGTGTGCTTCGCGTTCGCCGAGGAAGTCGAGCATCATCGCGGCGGACCAGATCATCGCGATTGGGTTGGCAATGCCCTTGCCCGCGATATCGGGCGCAGACCCATGCACCGGCTCGAACAACGAAGGAAAGTTGCGCTCCGGATTCATGTTGGCCGATGGCGCGATGCCGATAGTGCCCGTGCATGCCGGTCCGAGATCGGAAAGAATATCGCCGAACAGGTTCGTCGCGACGACTACATCGAAGCGATCGGGACTCAACACGAAGCGCGCGCTGAGAATGTCGATGTGCTGCTTGTCCCACACGATGTCGGGATACTGCTGCGCCATTTCAGCGGCACGCGCGTCCCACCACGGCATGCTGATCGAGATGCCGTTGCTTTTCGTCGCGACCGTGAGCTTCTTCTTGCGCTGCTGCGCGAGATCGAACGCGAACCTCAGCACGCGCTCCGCGCCCTTGCGCGTGAAGATGGAGGTCTGCGATACGAACTCGCGTTCCGTGCCTTCGAACGACACGCCGCCGACCGACGAGTATTCGCCTTCGGTGTTTTCACGCACGATCATGAAGTCGATATCGCCCGCCTTGCGATTCGCGAGCGGCGAAGGCACGCCCTCGAAAAGACGCGCGGGACGCAGGTTGATGTACTGATCGAATTCGCGCCGGAACTTGAGCAGCGAGCCCCACAGCGAGATGTGATCGGGCACCTTGTCGGGCCAGCCGACCGCGCCGAAGAGAATGGCGTCGCATGGTTCGAGCCGGCTCTTCCAGTCGTCCGGCATCATCTGGCCGTGCGCGAGATAGTAGTCGCAACTCGCCCAGTCGATATGGTCGTAGTCGAGCGCAAGATCGAAGCGTCTGGCGACGGCGTCGAGCGCGCGCAGGCCCTCGGGCATCACTTCCACACCGATGCCGTCACCGGGAATCACGGCGATGCGATAACGTTTGGTCATTGCTGGCTGTCTCCTCGTTGATGGATACGCGTTCGACGCGAGTCATTCTATATGGCTTGCCGGCTTGCTCACGCCCAGCCTTCGAGCCGCAACGTCGATCGCACGAGCCGCTGCTCTTCCTGTTCGATTTCGGCGAAACGCTCGCGCACGCTGCGAATATGCTGGCTCGCGGCGCGGCGCGCCTGTTCGGGCAACTGCCCCGTCACCGCGTTATAGAGCCGCGCATGCTGGCGGTCGATCACGCGCTTGTGCTGCTCGCGGTGATAAAGATTGTTCACGGACGCAAACACGGAACTTAGCATCAGGTCGTTGAGGATGCCGAGCGTATGCACGAGCACCGGGTTATGCGACGCCTCGCAGATCGCGAGATGGAACGCGTGATCGAGCCGCGCATGCGTGGTCGCGTCCGTTTCCTTCGATTGCGCGGCCATCATCTCTTCATAGCGCCGCTTGATGAGGATGTGGTCGGCCGGCGTGCCGCGCATCGCGGCGAGACGGGCCGATTCCGCTTCGATCATCTCCCGCACTTCGAGCAGGTCGTAGAGCGTGCGCGGTTGCGAGCCGAGCAGATGCATCATCGGCGTTTGCGCGGGCTCGACGGTCAGCTTCGCGACGAACGAGCCTTTTCCATGCGATGTCTCGATCAGTCCGCGCGCACGCAAGATCCTCAATCCTTCGCGCAGCGCCGTGCGCGACACGCCGAGCTTCTCGGTCAGACGGCGTTCCGAGGGCAACGGCTCCCCCTCTTTCAACACGCCATCGACGATAAGACGCTCCACACGCTCGACGACCACATCCGCGAGTTTGCGCTTGTCCGCATCCATGCCGCCACCTCCGCTTTCCGCACTGGTATGACCAGCTGTGATGGTAGCACCATCCATCAACCGAAACGCCACCGATACGGCCATTTTCAGGGCGTGTGCCGCCACACGCCCGCGTTGTTGCCGAAAGAAACTGGTCATACCAGCTCGAAAATCATCGACAAGCACACAGGGGAGCCGCAAAAATGCGCAAACCATGCAATCGGACAGGCGACGAAATGAACGCCGTCCGCACGGAGACACCGCATGACCTACGCCTACGACGAAAGAATCGACGGCCCGCTGCGCGATCACGACAAGTCCGCCATCGTCCGCGATCTTCGGGCGCTTCTGCCCGATCTTCAACTCCTGCACGATCAGGAAGACCTGCGCCCGTTCGAATGCGACGGCCTTTCCGCGTATCGCATCACGCCGATGCTCGTCGCGTTGCCCGGCAACGTCGATGAAGTCCAGGCGCTGCTCAAGTACGCGTCGGCGCATCACATTCCTGTGGTTGCGCGCGGCGCGGGCACCGGGCTTTCGGGCGGCGCATTGCCGCTCGAGAAAGGCATCCTGCTCGTGATGGCGCGCTTCAACCGTATCCTCGAAATCGACGCCGAAGCGGGCATGGCGCGCGTGCAACCCGGCGTCCGCAACCTCGCGATTTCGCAAGCCGCCGCGCCGCATGGCCTCTATTACGCGCCCGATCCGTCGTCGCAGATTGCGTGTTCCATCGGCGGCAACGTCGCGGAGAACGCGGGCGGCGTGCATTGCCTCAAGTACGGCCTCACGGTCCATAACATCCTGAAGGTCGATATCGTGACCATCGACGGCGAGCGCGTGACTCTCGGCTCCGAGGCGCTCGATTCACCCGGCTTCGATCTGCTCGCGCTCATCACCGGTTCGGAAGGCATGCTGGGCGTGGTCGTCGAAGTCACGGTCAAGCTGCTGACCAAGCCGCAAAGCGCGAAGGTGCTGCTCGCGAGCTTCGACGATGTGGAACGCGCCGGCGACGCCGTCGCGCAGATCATCGCGGCGGGCGTCATTCCCGGCGGCCTCGAAATGATGGACAACCTCGCGATCCGCGCGGCCGAGGACTTCATTCACGCGGGCTATCCGGTCGATGCCGAAGCACTGCTGCTCTGCGAAGTGGATGGCGTCGAGTCCGATGTGCAGGAAGATTGCGAGCGCGTCGAAGCGCTGCTGCGCGCGGCGGGCGCGACCGACATCCGGCTCGCCGCGAACGAAGCGGAACGCCAGCGCTTCTGGGCGGGCCGCAAGAACGCGTTCCCGGCGGTGGGCCGCATCTCACCCGATTACTACTGCATGGACGGCACCATTCCGCGCCGCGAGCTGTCGCGCGTGCTGCGGGGCATCGCGGCGTTGTCGCAGGAATACGGGCTGCAAGTGGCCAACGTCTTCCATGCGGGCGACGGCAACATGCATCCGCTGATTCTCTTCGATGCCAACGCGCCCGGCGAAACGGAACGCGCCGAGACGATTGGCGCGCGCATCCTCGAACTGTGCGTCGAAGTGGGCGGCAGCATCACCGGCGAACATGGCGTGGGCCGCGAGAAGATCAATCAGATGTGCGCGCAGTTCAACTCGGACGAACTCACGTTCTTCCATGCGGTCAAGGCGGCATTCGACGCCAACGGCCTGCTCAATCCCGGCAAGAACGTGCCGACGCTGCACCGCTGCGCCGAATTCGGCGCGATGCACGTGCATCGCGGCGCACTGCCCTTCCCTGAACTGGAGCGGTTCTGATGCGGCGCGATTCCTTATCCTTCGATGACAGCGCGCGCCTCGTCGACGAGGTTCGACATGCGATTGCGCGCCACGAGCCGCTATCGATTCGCGGCGCAGCAACCAAGGCGTTCCTCGGCCGTCCGGCGACGACGCCCACGCGCGAGATCGACACGCGCACGCATCGCGGCATCGTCAGTTATGACCCGAGCGAGCTGGTGATCACCGCGCGCGCCGGCACGCCGCTCGCGGAAATCAACGCGGCGCTCGACGAAGCGAACCAGATGCTGCCGTGCGAGCCGCCCACCTATGACGGGATGGCGACCCTGGGCGGCGTCGTTGCGAGCGGGCTCGCCGGACCGCGCCGGCCGTGGGCAGGCTCCGTGCGTGACTTCGTGCTCGGCTGCCGCGTCATCACCGATGAAGGCAAACATCTGCGCTTCGGCGGCCAGGTGATGAAGAACGTCGCCGGTTTCGATGTATCGCGTTTGATGAGCGGCAGCTTCGGCTGCCTCGGCCTCATCACCGAGGTATCGCTGAAAGTGCTGCCGAAGCCGCGTGCCTCCTCGAGTCTCGTGATCGCGATGGACGCCAGCGAAGCGATGCGCGAGTTGTCGGCATGGCGGCGTGCGGCACTGCCCGTCAGCGGCGCGTGCTTCATCGAGGGCGCGCTGCACGTGCGGCTCGAAGGCGGCACGGGATCGGTGCAAGCGGCGGTGGATCGGATCGGCGGCAGCGCGCTCGATCAGCGTTTCTGGGAAGACCTGCGCGAGCAACGTCTCGCCTTCTTCGACGATCCGCGCCCGCTCTGGCGTTTGTCGCTTCCCAATGCGACGCCGCTCATGGACCTGCCCGGCGCGGCGCTGCTCGACTGGGCCGGCGCGCAACGCTGGCTCAAAAGCGATGCGCGCGCCACCGATATTCGCGCGATCGCGAGCGCCGCGGGCGGACACGCGACGTGTTTCGACGCGCATCGCGATGCAGAGCCGTTTCATCCGCTGCCCGCGCCGCTCATGCGACTGCACGAGCAACTGAAAGCGCGCCTCGATCCGCACCGCATCTTCAATCCGGGGCGCATGTACGCCGCGTATTGAGCACGAAGCCCCACGCGATCTCATCGACTAATCGACATGCAAACGAATCTCAGCGAGCAGGCTCTCACGCTGCCGCGCGCGAAGGAAGCGGAGGACATTCTCCGATCGTGCGTGCATTGCGGCTTTTGCAACGCGACGTGCCCGACGTATCAATTGCTCGGCAATGAACTCGATGGCCCGCGCGGGCGCATCTATCTCATCAAGCAGATGCTCGAAGGCCAGCCGGCGAGCGACAAGACGCAACTGCATCTGGACCGCTGTCTCACCTGCCGCAATTGCGAAACGACGTGTCCATCGGGCGTGAAGTATCACGCGCTGCTCGATATCGGACGCGACATGCTGGAAGCGCGCGTCGAGCGTCCCATCAGCGAGCGCGTGATGCGCGCGGGACTGCGAAAGGTGATTCCGAGCCCGCGCACGTTTGGCGCCTTGCTGAAGGCAGGCCAGTTGATGCGCGGCGCGCTGCCCGCGAAGATCGGCGACAAGATTCCGCGCGAGATCGCGAACGCCGCGCCGCGCCCGCCGATCCGTCACGCGCGGCGCATGCTGATGCTCGAAGGCTGCGCGCAACGCTCGCTGTCGCCGAACACGAACGCGGCGACCGCGCGTGTACTGGATCGGCTGGGCATCAGCATCGAAGCCGCGCACGAGGCCGGCTGCTGCGGCGCGGTCGATTATCACCTCAACGCGCAGGACGCCGGGCTCGACCGCGCACGGCGCAACATCGACGCGTGGTTGCCGAAGATCGAAGCCGGCGCCGAAGCGATCATTCAGACCGCGAGCGGCTGCGGCGCGTTCATCAAGGAATACGGTCATCTGCTGCGCAACGATCCCGCCTATGCCGCCAAGGCGGCTCGCGTGAGCGAACTGGCGCGCGACATCGGTGAAGTGCTTGCAGCATTGCCGGTCGAACATCTGCGTGTAAAGGCCGACCAGCGCGTGGCCTTCCATTGCCCCTGCACGCTTCAGCATGCGCAGAAGCTCGGCGGATCGGTCGAAGCGATACTGAGCCGCCTCGGTTTTTCGCTGACGTCCGTGCCCGACGCACACCTGTGCTGCGGGTCGGCGGGAACGTATGCGTTCACGCAGCCCGAGCTTTCACGCCAGCTGCGCGACAACAAGCTCGACGCCCTTGAAAGCGGGCAACCCGATATCATCGCGACCGCGAACATCGGCTGTCAGACGCATCTGGGCGGCGCAGGACGCACGGCGGTGCGCCACTGGATCGAGATCGTCGACGAGGCCATCGCGTAAGCACACATCATTCATAACGAGACTGGAGACACACTGTGGTAAGCAACAAGTATCCCGACAGCGAGGCGCGCGGTTCCTCCGCAATCGAAGCGCGCGCCTATTCGAAAGCCGCATGGCGGCTCCTGCCCTTCCTCTTTCTCTGTTACGTCGCTGCGTATCTGGACCGTGTGAACGTCGGCTTCGCCAAGCTGCAGATGCTCAATGACCTCGCCTTCAGCGAGACGGTGTACGGTCTCGGCGCGGGCATCTTTTTCATTGGCTATTTTTTGTTCGAAGTGCCAAGCAATATCATCATGCATCGCGTCGGCGCGCGGGTCTGGATCGCGCGGATCATGATTACGTGGGCGATCATTTCCGCCGCGTCGCTCTTCGTCAAGACGCCGACGATGTTCTACGTCATGCGCTTTCTGCTCGGCGTGGCCGAAGCGGGCTTCTTCCCGGGCATCGTGCTGTACCTGACCTACTGGTTCCCCGCCGTGCGCCGCTCGCGCATGAACGCGCTCTTCATGATGGGCATTCCGGTGGCGGGCGTCGTCGGCGGGCCGCTGTCCGGATGGATCATGGCCGCGTTCCAGGGCGTGGGCGGCTGGTCGAACTGGCAATGGCTCTTTCTGCTCGAAGCCATTCCGTCGGCGGTGCTCGGCGTGGTCACGCTGTTCTGCCTCCCGAACAATATTCGCGCGGCGAAGTGGCTGAGCGAAGAAGAGAAGCGCGTGCTCGAAGCGAACATCCAGCGCGACGACGCCGGCAAGACGCATGGCTCGCTCGGCAAGGTGTTCACGGATCTGCGCATCTGGAAGATGGCCGTCATCTACTTCTGCTGCATGATGGGTCTCTATGGCATCAGCTTCTATCTGCCGACGCTCGTGAAGGCAAGCGGCGTGCAAGGCGCACTGCAAGTCGGCTTGCTGACCGCCATTCCGTACGCGGTCGCCGTGGCGAGCATGTTCTTCGTTGCACGCAGTTCGGACCGCACGGGCGAACGCCGCTGGCACTTCGCCATTCCCGCTGCGCTCGCGGGCGCCGGGCTCTATGCCAGCACGCAACTCACCGGCAACATTCCGCTTGCGATGCTCGCGCTCACCGTCGGCACCGCCGGCATGCTCGCGACGATGCCCGTCTTCTGGACCTATCCCAGCGCGATTCTCGCGGGCGGTTCCGCTGCAGCGGCCATCGGCATGATCAACTCGGTCGGCAATCTCGCGGGCTTCGTCAGCGCGTCGATCATCGGCTGGCTGAAGGACGTGACGCATAGCACGAACGCGGGCATCTATTGCGTATCGGGCGCGCTCGTCTTCGGCGCGGTGCTCGCGCTGCTGCAAACGCGGCAGGCGGCTCGTGGGTCGGAGCGCCTCGCGGGATAAGCCCTGAAGGTTCATACTTACCGCGCCGCCTTCGAACAGGCGGCGCGTCTATTTCCCACTCTCAATCGAGCGAAGCATGAAAACCAAACCGATCCTCGGCATCGCCGAAACGACACGTATTCTCGACGCAGCGCGCGCCGAAGCGGAAAAGAACGGCTGGCCGGTGACGATCGTCGTGACCGATGACGGCGGTCATCCGCTCGGCCTGCTGCGCCTCGACGATTGCGCTCCTGTCGGCGCGTATATCGCAACCGAAAAGGCACGCACGGCCGCGCTCGGCAGGCGCGAATCGAAGCAATACGAGGAGATGATCAACAACGGCCGCACGGCATTCCTGAGCGCGCCGCTCGCGGGCACGCTCGAAGGCGGCGTGCCGGTCGTGGTCGATGGCGTTGTGATCGGCGCAGTGGGCGTGTCGGGCGTCAAGGCCGATCAGGACGCGCAGGTTGCCAAGGCGGGGGCGAGCGCGTTGCAATAGGCCGCATGCGCTGCGGCCCGCCGTATGCGCCGCAACGATCTCTGTCAAAATAACGTGAGTGCCAGCCACCTATCATCAGAGCAAATGAGCTTCGCGCGCAGAGCAACGTGGGCCGCGTCGATACGCGACCTCCAGTTCGCGGACAACGCTACCGTGCCGGTCGCATCGCTGCTGCGGCAACGGAACGCGTTAGCCGTCATGCACGACGCCTTTCAGGGCGAGTGCTCCATCGCGCGGCTGCTCGATGCCGCCGTGCAATGCGCGGCCACCGGTTGCGATGCGCCGATGGCCAAGGTTCTGGAATTACGGCGTCCTGATAATGTGCTGATCGTCAAGGCGCAAGTTGGCCTCGGCGAATCGGCCATCGGGCGCGACGCGGGCACGGCTGAGGCGGGCAATCCGCCCGGACAGGCATTGATCACCGCACGGCCCGTCGTCGTGGCGGATGTAATGAAGGAACGCGGCGACAGCGTGCCCGACATCTTGCGCGAGCGTTCCATCGTCACGACGATCAATCTTCCGCTCATCGCCGCCGAGGGCGCGTACGGCATCCTCGAAGTCGATTACGACCAGCCGCACGAGATCGATGCGTCCCATGTCTCCTTCCTTGCGTCCGTTGCGGCGATCCTCGCTGACGGCATCGAATCGCGGCAGCAGCGCGCGGCGTTGATCGAAGACCGCGACGCGAAGGTCACGCTGTTGCGTGAACAGCAGCATCGCATCCGCAACAACTTCCAGATGATCGCCGCGCTGCTCGCTCAGAAGGCGATGAAGTCGCAAGACCCGTCCGTGCAGAAGGCTTATCACGATGTCGAGCGGCGCGTGTTCGCCATGGCCTTGCTCTACGATCACCTGCTCGGGCTGGGCGAGCATGGCGAATCGGTGGACCCGGGTGTCTATCTCGAGTCGATGTGCGCGAGCTTCGACGACTTCTACGACTTTGCCGGCCATCACATCACGCTGGTGCGATCCATCGAGCAGGGCGCGATCATGCTGGGCATCGATACATGCACGGCCATCGGCACCGTGGTCAACGAACTCGTCGCCAATGCGGTCGAGCACGCGTTTAACGGCGCGGCGGGCGAGATACACGTGTCGGTGCATCACACCGCGCAGGCGCTGATCGTCGAAGTGCGCGACAACGGGCGCGGCTATGCAGCCGATGCAAGCGAAGGCACCGGCCTCGCGACCGCGCGGCGTCTGATCGGCAGCGTTGGCGGCCAACTTGCGGTCGAAACGCAGGCGGGCGCCGGAACCAAATGGCTGCTGTCGGTGACTCTGCCTGCTTAGCGTTCGCTCGAGCTTCGGTTAGGCGTCCTTCTTCAAACTTCCACACTCCCGGAACGTCGATTGCGATAATCTGCGGCACGTTCCCGCAGCCCTCACGTATCGCAAGGACACTCCCGTCGATGGACGCCCGCATCTTCCGCCTCGCGCGCCTGCATTCCTTCTTGCCTCTCGCAGCCGCGACGCTGATGCTGGGCGTCGCAATGTCGTTCACCGCGCCTTATCTGTCGCTGTTCGGCGTGCAGGAAGCCGGCATGACGCCGCTACAGCTTGGACTCTTCATGACGCTGATCGCGGCAAGCGGCGTGCTGGCGAGCGCCGTGGCGGGCAAGTGGACAGACAGGCACGGGCGTCATCGCATGCTGTTGATGAGCGCGTTGATGGCGTCGTCGCTCGGCTTTCTGCTGCTGTGCCTGCTGCGCAGTTATACGTCGCTGCTCGTGATCGGCATTTTGTTTCTGGGCGTCGGCAGTTCGGCGATGTCGCTCGTGTTTTCGTTCGCACGCGTCGCGCTGCCGGTCACGAGCCATGCGGAGCGCTCGCTCGCGCTTGCCACGCTGCGCACCGTGCTCTCCATGGCGTGGGTGTTCGGGCCATCGGTCGGCGCGCTCGTGCTGGCCGGAGCCGGATTTCATGGGCTATTCGTGTTTGCAGCCGTGTCGTTCGCTGCGTGTTCGGCCATCGTATGGCGCATGAAGGATGCGGCAAGAATCCCCGCGTCGGCCGAGCCGCATTACGCGGGCGACCCGGCATCGTCGCTGGAAGTGACGACGATGACCGAGCACGAACATCCGCCGGAGCCGCATCCGGAGATGGCGGGCACCCGCGGGCAAATATGGCGGGCGACGATTGCGCTCACGCTCATCGGTCTCGCGGCGAACGCCACGATGATCGTGTTGCCGCTCTATGTCGTGCAGCATTTGAGAGGCACGCAGCTCGATGTATCGATCATGCTGGGGCTCGGCGCGTTGCTCGAAATCCCGATGATGCTGGCGCTCGGCGCACGGGGTGCGCGCCTTGACAAGCGGCGCTGGCTCGCCGCATGCGCCGCCGTGCACGTCGTCTACTTTGTCGCGGTGAGCGCATCGCAGACCGTGCATTTCCTGATTCCGATGCAGGCGTTCAATGCGTTCGTCGTCGCGGTGACATCGTGCCTTGGCATGGTCTATATCCAGGACATGATGCCGCGCAACCCCGGCGCGGCGACTGCGCTTTTCTTCAACGCGTCGCGCGTCGGGTCCATTCTTTCGGGCGTGCTGTCGGGGGCGCTCGTTGCCGCGATGGGCTATCGCGTGACGTTTCTCGCTTGCGGCGGCCTTGCGCTCGGTGCTTTCGTGCTGTTCGCCAATCCGCCGTTCAAGTCGATCGCGCTGCAATTGCGCGGCCGATGGAACCAGTGGCGCGAGCCTGCGCAATAAGCAAGCGACGCGATCCGTCATTCCCCCTTGACGGAAGCCGCGCCGTCGTCGTTGCTGCCGCCTTCCTGCCTCTGGGTTTGGGCGCCTTCCGCTCCGCCGATCGTATCGTCCTCGCTCGACAACTCGACGAGTCCTTCTTCCTTCTTGATTTCCGACGTCGCGACGGCTGTCGGCTTGCCCGGCCCCGATGGGCTATTCGCATGTCTTGCCATGACTGACTCCGTTCAGTTGATGCCGCGGGCGCTGCCTGGCAGAGCGCCTCGCTCGGACGTTCGACGCGGGTATCGCCCAGGCGAGGAGCACGCCGCAATGGCTATGCCCACGTCGGCAGCGCGCGGGCACGCGCGATGCGCCCGCTGTGGCTCTCGTCCAATGGAGCGGAGTCGCGTCATGGACCACGCGCGGCGCATGTCGTGAAGCCCTCGATCGTTCTGCTGCGGGCGACGGCCATTCCCAGCACGCCTGGCCGTGTCGTGCTGGTCGTCGGCAATCGCGGGCACGCGCGTACAGAGATCGTGCGCAGCATCTTCGAGTTGAAGCGCGCGTACGCCGATTCTCCACACGCGCTGCCGCGCATCGGCTGGGGCTATCCCGTGACATCCGTGATCGCCGAAGGCACCCTGCTCGTTGCCGGCGCGGAGCTATGGTCCGCGTTCGATGGCGACATCCACACGACTTCCGGCGGCGCCATCCCCTCGGAGGCCCCGGCTGCGGACGCCGCGCAGCCGTATCTCGCGGGCCGCATTCTCTATCGACGAGCGGAAGGCGAACTCTTCGAGACCGCTTTCTATCGAAGACTGAGTTACCCGGATCTGTCGTTCCGCGACATTGACGCGCACGATCTGGCGCTGAATTATTGCGGGAAGGCCGTGCGCGCAGAAGCCCCCGATGACGACGCCGGATAGTCCAAAAATCCCGCCTCGCGGCTGCACGCGCGTGGCACAACGAATGCACCAATCTCGCCTGCTCAACTCCACCGAGGACGATAGGAATGTCAGACACACCCAGCAAGCCCGAGGCTCAGGCGGAAGTCCCGATGGAGGGCGAACTGCTAGAACAACGGATTCGCACGCTTGCGTACTACATGTGGGAAGCGGACGGCAGGCAGCCGGATCGCGCGGACGAGTATTACCATCGGGCGCGCCAGCAGTTGTTAGCGGAATCGGCGCACGCCGATGCGAACGACAATTCGTCCGATGGCGCCAAGCGCAGGAAAAAACGGGCGCTCTAGCGGTGCGCCGCGTGCATCGGCAGGGGTTCGGTCAAAAGCTCGTCGCGATCCGCTGACATCGCGGATTCGAGCCGATTGCCGCCGAGTGCTTTCGCGCGATACAGCGCGTGATCGGCGGACGCCAGCAATTCCGCGAGCGAGGGCGCATCGTTTTGCGGCACCGCCAGGCCGATGCTCGCCGTCGCGCGAATCACCGTTGCATCGGCTCCGCGCACGGCGGCCTCCGCGAAACGCCGAACGACGGATTCGCCCGCCGCCCTTCCCGCGACCTCGTCATGGCCGGGAAGAACGGCGGCAAACTCTTCTCCGCCGATGCGCGCGAGCGTAGCGTGCGGTCCCAGCACATTCCGGGCAGTTGCCGCGAACACTTTGAGGACATCGTCACCGGCTTGATGCCCGTGGCGGTCGTTGATGCCCTTGAAGTGGTCGAGGTCGATCGCCAGCACCGCGACAGGCCGCGCGGCCTCCGGATCGCGAACGATTCGCGCGCCTTCTTCGAAGAACCATCGGCGATTGCCGACACCGGTCAGATAGTCGGTATTTGATTCATGCACGAGCTGGCCGTGTGCTTCGTCGCGCACGAGCCTGAGCAGCGTCATCGGCAACACCACCGAATAGAGCACGCCCTCGTACATCGTTATCTTGCCGACGACGAGCAGCACGCCGTGCCCGAACTGCGCGACCACCCACGGCAGAACGAAAGCGCGCGCCGCATAGAACAACGCGTGACCACCGGAGACGATCGCAGCGATGCGCCTCGCCTGCATGCCCGTGCCGCCGCTCTTGATCAGCAGCTCGCGCGACGTCAATCCGCACGCAATCGCGATCGGAACCGCGCTCGCATAGCTCCAGACGAGCTCGAGCCATCGGCTGCCGCCGAGCGTCCAGGTGATCGCGAGCGCCACCAGAATGCCGATGGACGTCCACCGATGCTGCCGTCCGTTCAACGAGGCGGCGCCGTGCAGTATCAGCAGATAGCCGCTCACGATGATGAGGTTGCTCGTCGCGGCGCCCCACGCGCCGGGCAAGTCGCGGCGCATCGACGCCGCCGCGCATCCGAGCGCCAGCGTCGCATAGCCCGCCGCCAAAATCTTGAGTTGCCGGCTGCGTCCGGGATTCGTCCGATGCTCCCATAGCGTCATCGCAGAACTGGCGAGAAGCGTTCCGATCGCTAGGAAATAAAGGGTAATAAGGTCGACATGCACTCGCTTGCCTATTCGCTCTGGATTGACGCTTCACATAGGGCGAGTTAACGGCCAGAAAGCGGAAGTCTTGAACCGGAGCGCATGCCGGAACCCGGATTGTCATCCGCCGCGAACGTGCGGCGCCAACGCGGCAAGCCAGCATGCGACCGCCACCGCGCCGCCATCCGGAATGCCGACCGCACGCGCGCCGAGATAGCTCGCGCGGCCGGCGCGCGGCGTCATCTTCGCCGTCTCCTGCGCGCCCTGCTGCGCGGCGGCGACGGCTGCCGCCCACGCATCGCCGGGAGCGCGGCCTGCGTTCAGCGCATCCTCGAACGCGGATACCGCCGGCAGCAATGCATCGAGCATCGTGCGATCGCCGGCTTTCGCGCCGCCGAGTTCGCCGATGGCCTGCACCGCATGGGCGAAGGCCGCCGCCCAGTCTTTCGCCGCCGGTTGGTCGATGCCCGCCAGATGCCGCGATGCGCGCATCAGCGCCGTGGCGTAGAACGGGCCGGAACTGCCTGCGATTGCCCGCCGCAAGGCAGCGCCGAGCGCGGCCAGCGCACCGTCGGGCGTGTCGAGCGCGGCTTCGGGGACATCGCGGATCGCGTGAGCCGCGCGTGTCATGCTGACGCCGAGATCGCCGTCGCCGGCTTGCGAGTCGAGATCGGTGAGCGTCGGTTCGTGGGCGACGAGCGCATCGGCGACGGCGTTCAGCGCGGGCGCGATCCGCCGCGCCCAGCCGCTTCCCGACGCGCGTTCGACGGCCGGGCGCGCGTCGAGCGGCGCTGCCGGCACATCGATACGAATATCGCCATTCACCGCGCCGCCGCCGGGCCACGCGCGGGCGTCGGTCGGCGCGTCGAGCAAATCGAGCGTGGCGTCGTCGACGCGCAGCAGCGAGATCGAGCAGCCCGGCATGTCGAGCGCCGACAGCAAGGTGCCCGACCACGCCCGCGCCACGCCGATATCGCGGCGCGAAAGATTGTCGAAGGCCGCGCGCAGCACGATGTCCAGTTCCATCTGCGGCGTCGCGCCGAGGCCGTTGACGAGCAGCGCGACACGTTCGCCCGCGCGAAGCGCCATGTCGTCGACGATGTTGGCGATCAGCACGTCCGCCAGCGCATCGGCGGATAAGGGCGCGGTTCGCTCCACGCCCTTTTCGCCGTGGATGCCGAGGCCCAGTTCGATCTCGTCGTCCGCGAGCGTGAAGCCGGAATGGTCCGCGCCGGGCAGCGTGCAGCCGTCGAGCGCGACGCCCATCGTGCCGAGCGTCGCCGCTGCCTGCCGCGCGATGCCCGCGACTTCATCCAGCGCGAGACCGCGCGCCGCCGCCGCGCCGGTGACCTTATGGACCAGCACCGTTCCCGCGATGCCGCGCCGCTGGCTGCGATCCGCCTGCTTGCGCAAGGCGACATCGTCCGCGACGATGACCACCTCCACCGGGATGCCCTCCGCCCGCGCAAGCTCCGCCGCGAGACCGAAGTTCAGGCGATCGCCCGTGTAATTCTTGACGATCAGCACGGCCCCGCGCGGGCCGGCCGTCGCACGGATGGCGGCGAGCACCGCATCCGTCGATGGCGAGGTGAAGACTTCGCCGCACACCGCCGCGCTCAACATGCCGTTGCCGACGTAGCCGCCGTGCGCCGGTTCGTGTCCGCTGCCGCCGCCGGAGATGATCGCGACCGGCCGATTCGCCGCATCGGGTTCGGGCCGCCGCACGAGCACGTTTTCATCGCCGAGAATGGCGACGTGCGGCGCCTGCCGGGCGATGCCTTCGAGCATCTCGCGCACGACACTGGCGGGGCGGTTAATCAGCTTCTTCACGGGCGATCTCCTTGAGCGATGGTCGGCTCAAGGGTAAAGCATTTCACCGCATGAGCGCCCACTCCACTTGCTCTACCCCTTCCACCGATGCCGCCTCGACGAGCGGCGGCGTGTCCGGCGCACCCGGCGCGCGGCGCCACCGGACTTCGAACCGCGCCTCCACCCGATCTCCCGTCGGGCCCGCCGATGCGCCGACCGCCGAGAGGTGGCAGCCACACGCGCGCATCGACTCAACCAGCGATTCCTTCGTGAAGCGTCCGCGTTCATAGACGATTTTCAGCTCCGCCTGCTGTTCGCGCGGTATCCGCATTTCGACGGCCTTCATGAACCACAGCACCACGATGCCGAGCGCCAGCCCGATCGCCCCGAGCGCAAGCTGCCCGCCGCCGAAGCACAGGCCGACGACGGTCACGAACCACAGCGTCGCGGCCGTCGTCACCCCGACCACGAGTCCGTCCTTGCGCAAAATCGCGCCCGCGCCGATGAAGCCGACGCCCGACAGTATCCCGAGCGGCAGGCGCATGACGTCCAGCTGGATCATCGACTGTGCGGTCTTGCCGGACTGCGCAAGAAGGGCATTGACCTGCAGCATTGCAAGACAGGCGGCGAGGCAGACGAGCAGCGTCGTTCGCAGGCCCGCCACCTTGCCGGATTCGCCGCGGTTCAATCCGATCAGGATGCCCGCCGCGATCGCAAGCGATATGCGGATGCAGACATCCGGCCATTCGAGGACGAGCGGCATCGGCGACATGAAGCGTTTCTCCGGGCTTCGACGCTCGTTGTCGAGCAAACGTCGAACCTGGGTCCGTTGCTTGCTGGCCCGAACAAACCTCCGTGTTCGCAGAAGGAGCCGCGATGGACAGCATCGAGGCTGCGCGCAACCGCATGATCGAGCGTCAGCTCAAGCGGCGCGGCATCACCGACACGCGCGTGCTCGATTGCATGGCCAAGGTGCCGCGCCATGCGTTCGTCGATTCCGCGCTCGCCGAGTTCGCCTACGACGACGCCCCGCTGCCCATCGCCGCGAACCAGACCATCTCGCAGCCGTACATCGTTGCGCTCATGCTCGAAGCCGCCGGCTTGCAGCCGGGCGACCGCGTGCTCGACATCGGCACGGGCTCCGGCTACGCGGCGGCGGTGATGGCGTGCATCGGCGCGCATGTCGAATCGGTGGAGCGTCATCGCGAACTGGCCGATGCCGCCCGCGCCACGCTCGATGCGCTCGGCATCGCGAACGTCACCGTGCATCATGCGGACGGCACCGAAGGGCTGGCGCAGCATGCGCCGTTCGATGCGATCCTCGCCGCGGCCGGCGGCCCGTACGTGCCAGCGGCGTGGCGCGAGCAATTGCGCATCGGCGGACGGCTCGTGATGCCGGTCGGCGATGCGCGCGAGTCCCAGCGTCTCGTCAGGTTCGTGCGTGTGAACGAGCACGACTTCGAGCAGGAAGACCTGGGCTCCGTGATGTTCGTCCCGCTCATCGGCACCGCCGGCTGGACAGACGAACCGGAGATTCGCCCCGCCTCGCCATCGATGCCGCGGCAGGCTGCATCCGCCGCTCCGGCCGCCGCGCGTTCGCTGCCTGACCTGATTCGCTCGTCCGCGGTGCGCCTGCCCGCGCCGGCCGCGCCGGATTTCGCGCGAGCCTTCGACCGTTTCGCGGACAAGCGCGTCGTGCTGCTGGGCGAGGCAAGCCACGGCACCGCCGAGTTCTACGAAGCGCGCGCCGCCATCACGCGACGGCTCATCGAGACGCACGGCTTTCGCTTCGTCGCGGTCGAAGCGGACTGGCCGGACGCCGCGATCATCGACGAACACGTGCGGCATCGGCCACGCGCCCGGCCCGATGCAAAGGCGTTCCCGCGCTTTCCGCAATGGATGTGGCGCAACGCCGAGTTCGGCGCGTTCGTCGCGTGGATGCGGGCGCACAACGCCGCGCTGCCCGCCGAGCGCCGCGCCGCGTTCTATGGCCTCGATCTCTACAGTCTCTCGGAGTCGATCGGCGCCGTGCTCGCCTATCTCGACCGCGAGGACCCGGCGTCCGCGCGCATCGCCCGGGAGCGGTACGGCTGTCTCACGCCGTGGCAAAAGAACCCGGCGGTGTACGGGCGCGCGGCGTGGCAAGCGGGCTACGGCAAATGCGAGCAGGCGGTCATCGCCCAGTTGCGCGATCTGCTCGACAAGCGGCTCGCATCGCCCGCCGCCGATCCCGGCCTGCTCGATGCGACGCACAACGCGCGGCTGGTGGCATCGGCGGAACAGTACTATCGCGCGATGTATAGCGACTCGGCCGAAAGCTGGAACCTGCGCGACACCCACATGTTCGATACGCTGACGAGTCTGCTCGACGCATGGGGCCCGGATGCACGGGCCGTCGTGTGGGCGCACAACTCGCATCTCGGCGATGCATCCGCCACCGAAATGGGCCGCGTGCGCGACGAACTGAACGTCGGGCAGCTGTGCCGCGAACGCTTCGGCGACGACGCCGCGCTGATCGGCTTCGGCACGCATACGGGGACGGTCGCGGCGGCATCCGACTGGGACGAGCCGATGCAGGTGATGAACGTGCGGCCATCGCGCGCCGACAGCTACGAGCAGCAGTTCCACCTGGCGGGCGTGAAGCGGTGCATGGTCGATCTGCGTCGCGGCGTCGACAACGCGCTGCACGAGGCGCTCTCGAAAGAGCGGCTGGAGCGCTTCATCGGCGTCATTTACCGGCCGGACACGGAGCTATACAGCCACTACGCGCAAGCGGAGTTGCCGGCGCAGTTCGACGCCTTCGTGTGGTTCGACACGACGCGCGCCGTTCACGCGATGCCCGCCTCGCAGAAAACGGCCGACGCGCCGGAGACCTTCCCGTTCGGCCTCTGAAACGCTATCGGCGGCGGATCGCGTAGAGCGAGGTCGGCAGCGCGATCGGGTTGTCGGGCTTGAACCAGCTCATGTCCGGAATGCGCGAGTCCGTCACGTACACGGTGCCGTCCGGTCCCTGCGTGAAGGTGTCGGGCCAGCGCAGTTGCGGATCGCGCAGCAGGGTCCACAGCCGGTCGCCGTCCCGCACGCGCACCGCGTGATGCTCCACCGCCGAGATGTAAAGGCGGCCGCGCTCGTCGAAGAGCAGACCATCGGCGGGACCGTCGATGCCAACCGTCTCCACGCGCGACGACACTTGCTGCGGGCTGAGTTGCGCGTTCTGCAGCGCGTCGGTGGGAATCCGATAGAGCGTCTTGCCCTTGACCGCCTGCCAGTACAGATAGCGCCCGTCGGGCGTGAGCGCGATGCCATCGGACGAGAAGTTCACGCCGCGTCCATCGGTCTGACGCAGCGGCTTGCCGTCCACTTTCACGGTGACGGTCTTGTCCGCCTGAGTGCTCGGATCGCCGTCCAGCACGCGCCTTGCGACGCCCGTCGTCCGGTCGATCACGACGATCGCGCCACGCGCGCCCGAATCGGTCATATAGATGAAGCGGCCATCCGGGCTCAGGCGCAGATCGTTCAGATAACTGCCTTGCGGCGCGATGGTTTCATCGAACGCGAAGACATGCGCAATCTGGTTCGTCCGCAGATCGATTTGCGCGAGCTTCGGCGCGCCCGGAACGATCAGCGATTGCGCCGGCGCGCCGGGATCGAGCACCCAGAGATTGCCTTGCTTGTCCGCCACGACCGATTGCACGCAAACCCAATGATCCGCTGGCGACAGTTCATCGCGGCGGGCGTTGCGCCAGGCGTTCCATTCTGCATCGGGGAACGGGCGCAGGTCCCCGTTCGGGCCGAGTTCGGCAACCGAGACCGGCGCGTCTTCGGTCCAGCGCGGGAAGTTGACGAAGGTTCGGCCATCGGGCGACACCGTCACGCCCGTGACCTGATGCTCGAAACGGGCGATCAATTGCAGTTTCGCGCCGCCCATGCGCGCGTAGGCCGCTGTGTCGTTCGGCAGGGTCTGGGCGACACTCGCCTGCGTCAGCATGGCGAGGCTCATTGCGGCGAGACAGCGGTTCAGTCGGTGCATGGCGGATCCTGATTGGATGAAAGCCGTTCGATCAATAGGCGTCGCGCGAGAGCCGGACAAAACGCCGCGCGGCCATCACGAGCATCACCGCAGCGACGCCAGTCAGCGCCGCGCGTGCGCCGGCGGGTTGCAAGCGCGCGCTGGTATAGAGGCTCGTTTCGCGCACGCGGCCGTTGCCGCCCGAGCGTTCCCGCAGCGTGCCGGAGCCTTCGTAGAGCGCATCGCCGCTGCTGCGCGGTTCGTCCTTTAGTTGGCTCTTGATGCCGAGCTTGCTCGCGATCGCATCGTAAAGACGCGGGGCGCGCTGACCGAAGCCGGCCATCATGCGCGACGCCCCGCCGACATAGATATCGCGTTCCGAATGCGTGGCCGCGTGAAGAATCGCCTTTGCGACGATGTCCGGCGCATACACCGGCGGCGGCAGCTTCGGCTCTTGCTCGAGGTAGTTCTTCGCATGTTCGACGAACATCGTGTCGATGCCCGCGGGCTTGATCAGCGTTACCGAGACGGGCGCGCCGTCGTCCTTCAGTTCGATGCGCAGTGAATCGGTGAAGCCCTTCACCGCATGCTTCGACGCCACGTACGGGCCTTGCAACGGCACGGCGACGTCCGACAATTCACTGCCCAGATTGACGAGCGCGCCGCCGCGTTCGCGCAGATGCTTCACGGCAATGCGCGATCCGTTGACGACGCCCCAGTAGTTGGTGTCGAACAGCTTGCGCTGGTCTTCAAGCGTGACGTCCACGCAGCGCCCGTAGATCGAGACGCCCGCGTTGTTGATCCAGGTGTCGAAGCCGCCGAAGCGCTCGATGGTGGCGTCGGCGGCCGCCTGCAACTGGCTTTCTTCGCCGACGTCCGCTGCCGTGAACGCGACGTCCGGGCCGCCGTCGTTCGACAATTCTTCCGCAAGCGATTTCAGCGCAGCCTCGTCGCGCGATATCAGCATGAGCCGCGCGCCGGCCTTCGCGGCGCGGCGAGCGGTGGCGAGTCCGATGCCGCTCGTGGCGCCAGTAAGTACGATAGTCTGTTCACGCAAGGGCTTCAGTCTGGTTCGCATGGCGGTTCCGAGGTAAGAGGGTTGTGCGACTCTCAAGCATCCCCCGTTCCTTGTTCCCGTGTTTGTTCAGTACTTCATGCGATCGCGTCGATTGCACCCCACGTTATTTCCACATGCGCGGCAGCCGATGCCCGGCTTTTCGTCAGCGCGACGATTTCCCGCGTCGGCACGCTGGTGATCAGCGTCGCGATCTGCACGGCGCTGAACCATTCGCACCGCGCGATCTCATTGCGCGGCACCGGCCTTGCATCCAGCGCGATGTCCGCGCTGAACACGTGATGATGCTTGTTCATGCCGCCGAAGAGGAACAGATACTTCAACTCTCCCGCGACGAGGCCGGTCTCTTCCTCCAGTTCGCGGCGCGCCGCGTCCTCGGGCGACTCTTTCCTGCGTATCGTTCCGCCGGGCAACGCCCAGCGCGAACGCTTGCGTCCGACGAGCAATATTTTCCCGTCGCGGTGGCAAATGATGGTGGCCCGTTCTCTCATCGTTTATGCAAGTCGTGCCGATGCGGCGTTTGTCATCGAGCATCCTTTAGCGAGCGCCGTGCCGCGCCGCTTCGGACAGTCGGGAAGCCGCGAAGCATTGCACACCGGCATGTCCGTTTTGCAACGATGTGCAAAGGCGATGGATCGCGGCATGCGGCTACTTCTCTAGCAACGCACGCGCCGTCGGCTCATCGATGATCAGCTCCTTGATGAAGCCGCCTCGCAGCGCGCCGCGCAAGCCTTCGACCTTGCGCCGCCCGGACACCACGCACAGCGTATGTTTCGCGCGGCGCAAAAGGCCCAGGTCCGGCCCGCTCGCCCGGCGATTGAGCGCAATATCCCGATACGTCCCGTCCGCGCGAAAAAACACGGTGGCGATATCGCCGACGACCTCGTCCTTGCGCAGCGATTCCAGTTCGCTGTTCTCCAGAAAGCCGCCGCTATAGACATGGCTCGTCATGTGCGGCGACATCACGCCGACGCTGCACAGCACGATGTCGGCGCGGCTTTGCAGATCGAGGATTTGCCGCACGCTGCGCTCGCGCCACAACGCACGCCTCGTTTCGGCGTAGTCGAAAAATGCGGGTACGTGGAACGGATGCGGCCGCCCGTCGAAGTTGACCGCAAAGCGCATGATGAGATTGCTGCTGAATGTGCTCGTGACGCCTTGAGCGTTGCCCGCGCCGTTCAGTTGCACGATGTCCACGTTCGCGGTGGATTTCGGTATCAGATGGTCCGATACCGCCGCCATCGTCGTGCCCCATGCCACGCCGACGACCATGTTCGAATCGACCACGGTGTTCAGATAGCTCGCGGTGAACATCGCCACGCGGCGCAGCCATTCCGCCTCGCCGGCCGCTTCGGGCACCGGCACGACGCGCGCCGCGACGAGCCGAAACCGCTGCGTAAGTTCGAGTTCGACGCTTTTAGGCCGCTCGCTCGGATCGTTGATGCGGATTTCCACCAGCCCGTTCGCATGGGCGACGCCGAGCAGCCGCGACACCTTCGAGCGCGACAGCTTCATGTCCTGCGCGATCGCATCGGTCGTCATGTTCTGGTAGTAGTACATCTTCGCCACCTGCACGGCGGCGGCGAACTGGCTGGCTTCGTCCTTGAAGACAGGGGTGGGCATGGGCGGCGCTCTGAATTCGCATCGATACGTCATTACATCACGCCGCCGAACCGCTATATAGTGACGATTGCACGAAATTGCAGACGCGTTGCAAAAACGTGCAGTCGGGCCTATAACGCAGTAACGGCGAATACGGGGGAAAGCATGGCTGAGCGCGAGGCACGCGTCGATTGCGACGTACTCGTGGTGGGCGGCGGGATCAACGGGGCGGGCATCGCGCGGGACCTGTCGGGGCGCGGCGTGCGCGTGATGCTCGTCGAGCAGCACGATCTCGCGCAGCACACGTCATCGGCGAGCACCAAGCTCATTCATGGCGGGCTGCGGTATCTGGAATACGGCGAGTTCCGCCTCGTCAGAAAGGCGCTGCAAGAGCGCGAAGTCCTGCTGTCCGTCGCGCCTCATCTGATTGCGCCGCTGCGGTTCGTCATGCCGCACGTGCCCGCGCTGCGCCCCGCGTGGATGATCCGTGCGGGCCTCTTTCTCTACGATCACTTGAGCCGTCGCGCCGTGCTCGAAGGCTCGCGCAGCGTGAATCTGCGCACGCATGTCGCGGGCGCGCCGCTCGTCGAGTCCATCAGGCGGGGCTTCATCTATTCCGATGCCGCCGTCGACGACGCGCGCCTCGTCGTGCTCAACGCGCTCGGCGCGCATGAACGCGGTGCGCAGATTGCGACGCGCACGCGCTTTGTTTCGGCTTCGCGCGGCGAGAACGAATGGCGCGTGCTGATCGCCGATGCGGCCGGGCATCAGCGCGAAGTCAGCGCCCGCGCGCTCGTCAATGCGGCGGGCCCGTGGGTCAACGCGCTTGCCGCCGGAGAAACGAGCACGCGTGCGATGCGGCTGGTGAAGGGAAGCCATATCGTCACGCGCAAGCTGTTCGATCACGATCACGCGTACATCCTTCAGAACGACGACCGCCGCATTATCTTCGCGATTCCGTGGCAACGCGATTACACGCTGATCGGCACGACGGATGTCGATTACAAAGGGCCGCTCGCGGACGTGCGCATCGCACCAGAGGAGATCGATTATCTTTGTGCGGCGGTGAATCGCTATTTTCGGAAGCCTGTTTCGGCGAGCGACGTGGTGTGGTCCTACGCGGGCGTGCGGCCCTTGCTGGCGGACGGTGCGGACGAGGCGGCATCGGCCACGCGCGATTACGAGCTTCAACTCGATACGGCCCACGCGCCGCTGCTCACCATATTCGGCGGGAAGATAACGACGTACCGCCGGCTCGCAGAAGAAGCGGTCGAGCGACTCGCCGGACCGCTTGCGATCACCGCACCCGCATGGACGCATGCTGCGCCGCTTCCCGGCGGTGAGATGCTTCATGCCGACTTCCCGCAGTTCGTGCGCGGTCTCGGCGAGCGGTATCCGTTCTTGCCGCCCGAACTGGCGCAACGCTATGCACGCGCATACGGCACGCGCGCCGATGTCCTGCTCGCCGGCATCGAGTCGATGCCCGAACTGGGCGCACCGCTGACGCCGGGGCTTTACGAAGCGGAGGCGCGCTATCTCCTCGAGCATGAATGGGCGCTGACCGCGGACGATATCCTGTGGCGTCGCACAAAGCTGGGACTCGAAGCGAGCGCCGAAGATATCGAGAGGCTGGACGCATGGATGTCCGCTCGCCGGCACGGGCCGGGGCAACTCGGCGACGCGCCGTGCGCCCCGCTTTCCGCGTGAGCCTCTAGCGCGACGTTTCCGTGCGCAGCAGCCCGGCGACCGCGAAGCCCGCTGCCAGCGCGAGATAAGTCATTGCGAGCGATCGCTTCGACAGATGCGCCTCGAAGCCCGGCGTGAGGCGCTGCGGCACGACGTGGTAATCCACGACATACGCCACTGCCGCTGTCGTCGCGGCGGCGGCGATGACCTTGTCGACACGCGGACGCCGCCCGCAGAGCGCTTCGAACAGCACGCCCCAGAACACCGCGCTGCCCAGGTGGATGCCTGCGCCGGTCGCCGTGTATTTCGCACTCAAGCTCTCTTCGCGTTGCGCCGTATCGGGCCAGAGACAGTGCGCGACCGCGTTAATCGCCGCATACGGACGACGACCCGACGCCGAGGCGCCCGCTCCCGCCGCAACCGCCGATGTAATGCCTGCCATCCCGCCCGAGCAGATGGCGCGCATCAATGCGCTATCCGATTTCATTTTCGCGCCTCCTTGATTCACTCAGTGCGAGCAAAGACCATTCCGCATTTAATACGGAATGCGACGTTTCCTGCCACCGCCCGCGGCACAAAGATTGCGAAATGAAAACTACGCGCGTCTTGTCGCGCCCCATCACTCGTCAGGAGGACATCATGACCGACCCCGCTGAACACCTTCTCGACTGGCTGCGCGACGCTCACGCGATGGAGCAGCAAGCGGAGCAGATGCTCCGCGCGCAGTCCGGCCGACTGGAGCATTATCCCGAACTCAAGGCGCGCATCGATCAGCATCTGGAAGAAACACTCGGCCAACAGAAGATCGTTGCGGAATGTATCGAACGTCTCGGCGGCTCGACATCCATTGTCAAGGATCTGACTGCGAAGATGATGGCGTTTGGCCAGGCAGCCGGTGGCATGACGCAGACCGACGAAGTCGTGAAGGGCGCGAACATGAGTTACGTGTTCGAGAACCTGGAGATCGCTTCGTACACGTCGCTCATCGCGGCCGCCGAGCGCTGCGGCGATGCGCAAACGAAGGCAGCCTGCGAACGCATCCTGCCGCAGGAACAAGCGATGGCACAGTGGCTGCTGGAGCATATCCCGCTGATCACCACGCAGTATCTCGATCGGTCTGCCGCTGGTCAGGAAGCGAAGAAATAAGGCGCGTTGGCACGTGCGTTGCTGTAAGAGAACGCCTGCCCGTCCAACGCTCCGAGGCAGAAGCCGGGCAAGCTCAGTTCACCACGCGGCGTTTGTCAGCCGCATCACGCCAGCGCGAGTTGCAATGCGCTGAGACTCGCGGCACCCAGGGCGTGCGCGACGCATTCGCGTTGCGCACGCCGCTGCGAGACCCAAGAGATTGATATAAGCCCCATTGCGCGCCTAACCGCCGCAGGGAAGCGTTCGTCCCTAAAAACAAGGAGCCGTTGATATGTTCGTACATAACAAACGCCTGCAATACACCGTCCGCGTGGCTGCGCCGAACCCTGGTCTTGCCAATCTGATGCTGGAACAGTTCGGGGGTCCGCAGGGTGAACTTGCCGCTGCAATGCGTTACTTCACGCAAGCAGTCACCGAAGACGACGCAGGCCGCAAAGACTTGCTGTTCGATATCGCCACCGAAGAACTGAGCCACCTGGAAGTGATCGGCAGCATCGTCGCGATGCTGAACAAGGGCGCGAAGGGCACGCTGGCGGAAGCCGTCGAGGAAGAGGCGGAGCTGTATCGCACCATCACGAACAACGGCAACGATTCGCACACCACGTCCATCCTGTATGGCGCGGGCGCACCGCTGACGAACTCGGCCGGCGTGCCGTGGACCGCTGCATACATCGATACCATCGGTGATCCGACCGCCGACCTGCGCTCGAACATCGCGGCCGAATCGCGTGCGAAGATCGTCTATGAGCGTCTCATCAACGTTACCGACGATCCCGGCATCAAGGATGCGCTCGGCTTCCTGATGACGCGTGAAATCGCGCACCAGAAGTCGTTCGAAAAGGCGCTGCATTCCATTCAGCCGAACTTCCCGCAAGGCAAGCTGCCGGGCAAGCCGGAGTTCACGAGCGTGTACTTCAACATGTCGAAGGGTGAAGACATGCGCGGCCCGTGGAACGAGGGCGGCGACTGGGAGTTCGTCGCGGATCCGCAGCCGGCTGTCGATGGCGGCGACGGCACCGCGAGCGTGCAGGTGACGCAAACCGAAGTCGAAGCGCTGCAGGCTCTCGCCACCCGCACCGCTTCCGATCCGACGTCGGATCCGACCACGGGCGCCGATCTCGGCTCGGGTCAGGCAAGCTAAAGCAGTTGTTTGAAGGTCGATGCCGCCTCCACGAGGCGGCATCGACAAAAGTAAGGGTTGTCCAATCATCGTCTATATGGAGTTTAGTCATGCCAACTGTTTCTTCGAATGGTACCGTCGCGGTTCGCCGCAGCCCGGTCGACTGGATCGCCGGTGCGCTCGTCATCATCGGCGCGTTGAACTGGGGTCTCGTGGGTCTTCTGAACTTCGATCTCGTCGCGGCTATCTTCGGCGCCGGATCGCCGGGTGCGCGTATTGTATATATTCTGGTCGGGCTGGCGGGCATCTACTCACTCGTTCGGGCTTTCATGCCGGCGCGCGAGCATGGTCTTGCACATCGCTGATGAACGCGCCGTGCGTTGCTTTTCTCGATAACGCGCGGCGCATCCTTTTTTCAACGCGCCGTGGCGAGATGCGCGTTGACCTTGTCCTGTGAGTCGCCTTTGCTGAACGGCGGTTGCACAACGAAGCGGTCGATCACGCCGGGCCTGAAGACGAGGCACATCGAAGAACCGCCGTACTGGAAGTAACCCAACTCGTCGCCCTTCCGAACACCTTGCCCCCGCAGCGCCTCGATCGTGCATGACGATACCTCCGCCATGCCAATGAAAACACCCCCGCTTCACCGATAGCCGGATCGTCGCAATCGATCACGATGACCGCGTGTGCCGCGACCGCGCTGATGTAGCCTCGCGAGTCGGTGAGGCCGCCGGGTCTTCGCCTTTCGATTCCGCGTCCGAGTAATGTGTGCCGTCGACCAGTACGCTTTCACGATCGTCCCGCTGACCGGCGCGTGCCAGCGATGGTAAAGAACGCGCTCAGGAACGCCTGACAGATCGTGCCGCTAACGAAACATTCGGCCAGCGCCGTGTCCTTCGCCGTCAAGATTTGCTTCAGCGAATCCGGCTGCGACTTGGGCACGCGCGAAGTTCATACGGAACGATGCGAACTCTTCGATCACGCTGCTCGTCTTTGCCGTCGCCGCGCGCTGCTTCGCGTGCGCGGCGAATTCCTTGCGGAACCGCGCGACGGCTTCTTCCTGTTATGGAAGCCAGCCACCGAGTCGTTGCCTTTGTGTTGCCACTGGTACATGCCCCCTTAGTGCGACGAGCCGATTCAAGCGCCGGGCACGGGCCATACCTCGCTCGGGCATACCCCAGCAGGAAGCGGAATGACCATTGCTTTAAATGACGACGTCCCGCCTTCCCCGCAAAGAGGTGAATCCATGAGCGACGCCCCGTTTCCGTTTCCAAAGTCCCCATCCGCACAGCGCGAATCTCGCAGCAAACCAACGTCGATTGCGCGAGGGCTCGGCTGGTACAGCCTCGCGCTCGGCGCTGCGGAGTTGCTTGCTCCGAACGCCGTCGCTCGCGCGGCTGGGGTGCGCACGAACTCCGCGCTCATGCGTCTGTACGGGTTGCGTGAGATCGCATGCGGCATCGGCATTTTAATGTCGCGCAACCCCGCGCCTTACCTGTGGGCGCGCGTCGGAGGCGATGTGCTGGATCTGGCGACGCTCGCTTCCGCATCCGACATGAGTCGAGAGGACAGCCGCACGCATGCGCTCGGCGCGATCGTCAATGTCGTGGGCGTGACGGCGCTCGACGTGCATACGGCCTTATCGCTATCAAAGCCCGACGATGAAGAGTCGCAGGTGCGTACCCAGCGCTATGTGTCGATGTATCGGAACCGCAGCGGGTTTCCGCGTGCGCCGGGCGCGATGCGCGGCGAGGCGCTGCGCACCTTCGAAACGCCGCGCGACATGCGCGCGCCGGATGCGCTGTTGCCCTACACGCATCCGCGTTTCAAGGAAGCCAAGAGCGCCTGACCTTCATAAAAACCGACACGTCCCCCTCTACAAGCGAAGGAGTCACCGTGGATATGCCCTCTGTCTCGCCCTCCATCACGACGATGATCCGCATGGATCACACGCACGTCATGGCCGCTTTCCATCGCTATCACGCAGACAGTCCGTGGTGGAGAAAGCGCGCCATCGTCGAACTCGCCTGCACGGCGCTTGAAATACATGCGCAGCTCGAAGAAGAGATCTTCTATCCTGCACTCGGCGAAGCGTTGCCCGGCGACGACACGCTCGCGAAGAGCAAGCCTGAACACGACAAGATGCGGGAAGACATCGCGAAGCTGCGAGCGATGGGTCCCGACGATGCCGCCTACGACGCGCGCTTCATGCAGCTCATGCGCGAAGTGATTCATCACGTCGCGGATGAAGAGACCGTGCTGCTGCCTACCGCCGAGCGCGCGCTGGCTTCGCGGCTCTCCGAGCTAGGGGCCCGCATGACGAAGCGCAGGATGCAGCTCGTCGGACAGAAGCAGCCCGCGGCGATCGCGGCGAACACAATGGGCACGTTCCCCCTCGCATCGCTCGCGCTGGTTTCGCTCGGGGCGCTTGCCATCGCGCATTGCCTGAAGCCGGCAGCGCCGCGCCGGACGAAGCATTACGCATGAAGCGTCGCGTTCGACAGCACGACGCCGCGTGAGTTCAAGCTGCGCGCGGCGTCCCGTTCACTTCGACGATATGCACCGGGATCGACTTGGCCGCCGGCACCTTGCTCTCCTTCGCGTAATGCCATAGCGGCAGGAGCGGGTTGCACTCCGGGTAGTAACCGGCGATGCAACCGACCGGAATGTCATACGGCTGGATGCGCAGGCCCGCGACGCGACGCTCGAAGCCGTCGTCGGCGATGGTCTGCACCGTCACGCGATCGTCTTTCTTTAGGCCGTGAGTCTGCATGTCGGCCTCGCACATGAAGATCACCATGCGGTCGTCGCTGATGCCGCGAAAGCGGTCGTCGAGCTTGTAGATCGTCGTGTTGAACTGGCTGTCGCTGCGAAGCGTCATCAGCCGCAGCGCCTGCGCGCCGCGCTCGGGCATGTCCGGATCTTCGCCGATGGATTCCGGCACGAGGAACTCCGCCTTGCCGCTCTTCGTCTGCCATTTGCGTTCGCGTGCGGGCAGATCGCGCGGAAAGCCGCCGGGCGTCCACATGCGCTCGTTGAAATCGTGAAAGGTCTCGGGATAGGTCTCCGCAATCTCATCGCGCACGAGCGCATAGTCGCCGACCCAGCGGTCCCAGTCCACGGTCGAGCGTTGACCAAGCGTGTGTTTCGCCAGTCCCGCGACGATATACGGCTCGGAACGCGCATCGGCCGACGCGGGCTCCGCGACACCGCGCGAACCGTGGATGCAGCCGGTGCTGTCTTCCATCGACACGGCCTGCGGGCCGCTTCCCTGCGTATCGATCTCGATGCGGCTCAGGCACGGCAGGATATACGACTTCTTGCCGTGCACGAGATGACTGCGATTGAGCTTGGTCGCGATATTCACGGTGAGCTTGAGATCGCGCCACGCCGGCTCGATTCGCAAGCGGTCCGGCACCGAGCGCACGAGATTGCCGCCGAGATTGATGACCGCGTTCACCTTGCCGTCGAGCATCGCCTCGAAGGCTTCGACGATATTCATGCCCTTGTCGCGCGGCGGCTCGAAGCCGAACTGGGTCGCGAGCTTGTCGAGCGGCGCAAGTTCCGGCTTCTCCGTGATGCCGACCGTGCGCTGCCCCTGCACATTCGAATGACCCCGCACCGGCGACGGCCCGGCGCCCGGCTTGCCCACGTTGCCGCGCAAGAAGAGCAGATTGCACAGCATCCGCACGTTCTGCACGCCTTCCCTGTGCTGCGTCATGCCCATGCCGTAATGCGCCATGACGGCGCTCGCGCGCATGTACTCGTCGGCGGCGGCTTCGAGGTCGCGGCGCGCAAGGCCCGATTCGCGTTCGATATCGTCCCACGATGCAGCGCGCACATAATCCGCAAACGCTTCGAAGCCCACCGTATGATGCTCGATGAATTCTGTATCGAGAATGCGCGGCTCGCCGCTCTCTTTCGCGCGATCGTCCGCATGAATGACGGTCTTGCAGATGCCGAGCAGCGCCGCCGTATCGCCGCCCGTCTTCACCTGATGATATTGCGTGCTGATGACCGTATGCGCGGGCGTCATCATTTCCACCGGCGATTGCGGATTCACGAATTGCAGCAAGCCCGGTTCGCGCAGCGGATTGAACGTGATGATCGGCACGCCGCGCTTGCGTGCATCCTGCAATTGATGCAGCATGCGCGGGCTGTTGGTGCCGACGTTCTGCCCGATGAAGAACATCAGATCGGTTTTCTCGAAGTCGTCGAGCGTGATGGTGCCGACGCCTACGCCGATCGCTTCCTTCAGTCCGACGCTCGTGCTCTCGTGGCACATGTTCGAGCTATCCGGAAGATTGTTGGTGCCGTACATCCGCGCGAACAACTGGAACATGTAGGACGTTTCGAGCGATGCGCGCCCCGACGCATAGAACACGACGCTGTTCGGATCGAAGCCGCGCAGCTCGCGGCCGATGTCTTCGAACGCTTCCTCCCAACTGACGCTTAGGTACTTGTCGGTTGCCGCGTCATAGCGCAATGGCGCGGTAAGGCGTCCGGCTTCTTCGAGGTCGTGGTCATGCCATGCGCAAAGCTGCGTGACAGTGTGCAATTCGAAGAACTGCGGCGTCATGCGCTTCGCGGTCAGATCCCAGGCGGTCGCCTTCGCGCCGCTTTCGCAGAACTCGAACACGTGGGGGTCGGCGGGTTTGGCCCACGAACAGCTCACGCACGCGAAGCCGTCCGGTTTGTTCTGCTTGAGCAGGACCGTCGCGTCCTTGAGCGGGACTTTCTCCTGAGCAAGCACGGTCGCGACTGCCTTGAGCGAGCCCCAGCCGCCAGATGAAAAGGGATACGCTTCGCTCTTGCGGGCGCCATTGTCGGAGTCGGCCATGTCATGCCTCGCGCGTTGTGGGTTGTGCTTTGTAGTCGCGAAAGCAAGGGATATTCCCTTTCTAACGGCCTGCTATCGACACCCGAAAAAAACGCGCCGGCGATGCGGCGCGTCTCACGGCTAGATCCGGCATCGGGCCGTTAGCCGGCAGCCTTCGTTTCTTCGGCAAGTTGCGCCTTGGCGAGCTGCGTCAGCTTCTCATCGGTCGACTTTTCTTCCTGCAGCGTTTCGAGAAGCAGGTTCATCGCCTCTTCCTGGCCGAGCTGCTTCGCGAGCGTGGCGAGCGTGCCGTACGTCGCGATCTCGTAGTGCTCGACCTTTTGCGCAGCGCCGATCAGTGCGGCATCGCGAATCGGGCCTTGTTCGAAGTCTTCGATCTGCTCCTGACCTTCCTCGACCAGCCCTTCCATCGCTACGCACTTGATGCGCTTGAGCTTGAACCCGGTCACCTCGACGACCTTGTCGATCCGTTCGATCTGACCATTCGTCTCTTCCAGATGCTGCTGGAATGCCTGCTTCAACTGCTCGTTGCTGCTGGCGCGTGCGAGCTTCGGCAGCGCCTTCGTCAATTGCTTCTCCGCGCTATACACATCCGATAGCGAATGAATGAAGAGGTCCTGCAAGGTTTTCGATGCCATGTTGCCTCCATTGCGAAGTGAGTTGGGTTCAGACAGGCTTGCAGCCATCGTGCGGCTTTCGTTTTGCAATCACTGTTCCAGCGTCAGCCGCGCGGCAATTCGACGGGAAGCGCCCGCTTGTGACGCGTTGCCGTGTAGAACCGGCGAATCGTCGTGAGCACTTCGCCGCTGACTTCCTTGCCTTCCAGGAAGTCGTCGATGTTTTCATACGAGATGCCGTAACTATCCTCGTCCGGGCGCTGCGGCGTGAGCGTTTCGAGATCGGCTGTCGGCACCTTCATCACGAGACGTTCGTCCGCGCCCATCGCGCGCGCCAGCGCTCGCACGCGGCGCTTCGTCAGGCCCGACAGCGGCAGGATGTCCGCGCCGCCATCGCCGTACTTCGTGAAGAAGCCCATCAGCGATTCAGCCGCGTGATCGGTGCCGACGACGACGCCGCGCCGCGCGCCCGCTATCGCATATTGCGCGATCATCCGCTCGCGCGCCTTGATGTTGCCGAGCACGAAGTCTTCCTGGAAATCGTCGGTGTACTGCGCGCCGCCCTGCTTGAGCGCCGCGAGCATCTCGTCCGATGGCCCCTTCACATTGACCGTGTAACTCTCGTCGGGACGGATGAACTGGAGCGCGAGCTTCGCGTCGTCCTCGTCGCGCTGCGTGCCGTAAGGCAGCCGCACCGCGACGAAATGCGCCTCGTAGCCTTCGGCACGCAAACGCTCGACGCTCAGTTGCGCGAGCCGTCCTGCCGTCGACGAATCCACGCCGCCGCTGATGCCGAGCACGTAAGTGCGAAGCCCGCTCGACTTCAGATAGTCCGCCAGAAACGCGACGCGCCGCTCGAGTTCGGCGTCGGCATCGAAGTGATCGCGCACGCCCAGTTCCTCGATGACTTGCCGCTGCCACTGCTGCATATCGCCGTCGTTGTCCTGCATGCTCGCCTCCGGTTGCGTTCGTTGAGTGTCCGCGGTTCAGTGCCGCGGCAGACGGTCGTAGTAGTGCTCGATGCGCGACAGCGCGTAATGCGCCGCGGCGCTACGAACCTCGTTGCGGTCGCCGTCGAACACCTTCGTTTCGCTGAAGGTCACGACTTGCCCGTCGCGCAGCTTGTATGACCATGCGAAGCATTGCGTGCCGGCCGGCGGCCCGTCTCCCGGCGGCTCGTCCGCGACACCCGTGTTCGACACGGCGACGTCCGCGCAGCACGCTTCCTGTTTCAGCGCGCCTTCCGACATCTCGCGTGCGACTTCCTCGCTCGTCAGGCCGTACTGCTTCATGGTTTCTTCGCGCACGCCGAGAAAGCCGGCCTTGCCAGTCGGCGAGTAAGTCACGAAGCCGACATCGAGGCAACTGCCGCTTCCCGGCACCGATGAAACCAGCGATGCGATATAGCCCGCCGTGCACGACTCGGCCGTCGCAAGCATCAAGCCACGGGAGCTGAGAAACGAAACGACTTGTCTGGCGATATCCATGCTGTCCGACCTCCATTCATGTTGCTGATGATCCGCTTGCAATGCGCTTGCAGCGATTCGGTCGAGCAAACCGCGCTCCACATGCCGCGCGCGTCCATGGAATGTCTATTGCTTTTACGCGTCGAACCGCCCTGTGAGGCTGGACATACAACCATAATGCGAACGTTTTTATGAATCCGGCAGCCATGCAGAGCGCGCTCAGTCCAGCGGGCATCCAGGCCAGCCGCGTGCTCGACCTCTGGCATCTGACGCTCACGGTTTGCTGCGTCGTCTTTGCGGCGGTGCTGCTCGCCTGCATGATCGCGTTGTTGCGTGCACCGCGCAGCACGCAGTCGACGCCCGCCGACCTGAGCGGTAACGAGCGGCCCGAACGGGGCATCAGCCGCTCCGTGATCGCGGGGACGATCGTGTCGGCGGCGCTGCTCGTCGGGCTGCTCGTGGCCGACGTCCTCACCGATCGCGCGCTGTCGCGGCTGCCGGTCGACAACGCGCTGCATATCGAAGTGACGGGGTATCAATGGTGGTGGCAGGCGCGCTATGCGCCCGAAGGCGGCGCCGAAGGATTCACGCTGGCGAACGAGCTGCACGTACCGGTCGGAAGGCCGGTTGTGGTGTCGCTCGTGGCGGGCGATGTCATTCATACATTCTGGGTACCTAATTTACACGGGAAGAAGGACATGATTCCCGGCCAGCAGACGACCATCGCGTTTCGTGCGGATCGCGCGGGGGCGTATCGCGGGCAATGCGCCGAATTTTGCGGCTACGAGCACGCGTTGATGGCGTTCGCGGTCGTCGCCGATCCGCCCGCGCAGTACGAAGCGTGGGCGGCGCGGCAGCGTCAGGCCGCGCCCGTGCCGCCCGACGCGCTCGCCCGCCAGGGACGCGATGTCTTCTTGAACAACGACTGCGCCCGTTGTCACGCAGTGCGCGGCACGCCGGCCAACGGCTCGCTCGGTCCCGACCTCACGCATCTCGCGAGCAGGCAGACCATTGCGGCGGGCACGCTCGTCAACGATGCGAAAAATCTGTCCGCGTGGATTGCCGATCCGCCCGCGCACAAGCCCGGCGTGATGATGCCGGCGACGCGGCTTTCCCCGCCGGACCTTCAGGCTCTCGTCACCTGGCTAGGCACGCTGAAATGAGCGACAACCGATCTCCGTCCGGCTACAGCGCATCCGATGCGAGCGGCTCGCGCCCCGTCGATGGCCCGCACGCGCCCGAGTCCGTGCGCCGCGCGCTGGCGCAAACATGGAGCGATCCGCCAGGTTTCATCGGCGCATTGAAGGCGCTCAATCACAAGACCATCGCGCGGCGCTTCATCGTCACGACGTTCGTGTTCTTCGTGCTCGCGGGCATCCTTTCGCTCGTCATGCGGACGCAGCTTGCGCGGCCCGAAGCGCGCCTCATCGGTCCCAATCTGTACAACGAACTCTTCACGATGCACGGCACGACGATGATGTTTCTGTTCGCCGTGCCGGTAATGCAGGCGGTCGCCGCGTATCTCGTGCCGCTGATGATCGGCGCGCGCAGCATCGCGTTTCCGCGGATGAATGCGTACGCGTACTGGGTATTTCTGTTCGGCGGGATACTGCTGTTCGGCTCGCTCGCGCTCAACAGCGCGCCGGCTGCGGGCTGGTTCAGCTATGTGCCGCTCGCGGGCCCCGACTATTCGCCGGGCAAAGGCTCCGACATCTGGGCGCAGATGATCACCTTCACGGAGCTATCGGGCCTGCTCGAAGCCATCGTCCTCATCACGACGATCTTCAAGATGCGCGCGCCGGGCATGTCGCTCAACCGCATGCCGCTTTTCGTCTGGGCGACGCTCGTCACGCAGTTCATGGTCATCTTCGCGATGCCATCCATCATGCTGTGCAGCACCGCGCTCATCCTCGACCGGCTCGTCGGCACGCACTTCTATAACCCGGCGAAGGGCGGCGACGTGCTGCTCTGGCAGCATCTCTTCTGGTTCTTCGGGCATCCCGAGGTCTATCTCATCTTTATCCCGCCGCTCGGCTTCATCTCGTCGATCATTCCGACCTTCGCGCGCCGCCCCGTGTTCGGCTATCCGGCGATGGTCCTCGCGCTGATCGGCACCGCGTTCCTCGCGTTCGGCTTGTGGGTGCATCACATGTTCGCGACGAACCTCCCCGAACTCGGCAAGAGCTTCTTCACGGCGGCAAGCCTGATGATCGCGATTCCTTCGGGCCTTCAAATCTTCTGCTGGATCGGCACGCTATGGACGGGCCGCCTGAATCTGCGCACGCCGCTGCTGTTCGTGCTCGCGTTCTTCTTCATCCTCGTGATCGGCGGGATGACCGGCGTCATGGTCGCGTCGGTGCCGCTCGACCTGCAAGTGCACGATACGTACTTCGTCGTCGCGCATCTGCATTACGTGCTGATCGGCGGGGCGGTGTTTCCGCTCTTCGGCGCGTTCTTCTACTGGTTCCCCAAGTTCGCGGGCCGCATGCTGTCGGAGCGGCTCGGACGCTGGCAGTTCTGGCTGTTCTTCATCGGCTTCAACGTCACCTTTTTTCCGATGCATCTGCTCGGACTGCATGGCATGCCGCCGCGTATGGACGTATCCGTCCGGCATGGGCTGGGACGGCATGAACTTCGCCGCCACGATCGGCGCGTGGACTATCGCGGTGAGCGTGCTGCTTTTTATCGTCAACGTCGTGCTGACGCTGCGGCGCGGAGAACAGGCGCCCGCCGATCCGTGGGGCGCGGGCACGCTTGAATGGAGCGTGCCGTCGCCGCCGCCGCCGCATAACTTCGATGCGGTGCCCGTCGTGCATGGACGCGATCCGCTCTGGGAAGCGGGCGCGCAGCCGCGCTTCGTCGGAGGGCTCGCCGCCGACGCGCGGGAAGTGCTCGTGACGAGCGTGCTGGATGCGAAGCCGGATCATCGGCCGCTGTTTCCATCGCCTTCGATCTGGCCGTTCATCAGCGCGGTGGCGACGACGGTGCTCTTCATCTGGTCGATCTTCACGCCGTGGGCGGTCGTGTATGCGTCGCTGCCCGTCGCCGTGGCCATGATCCTCTGGTTCTGGCCCAAGCGTGCGAGCAACGCATTCGCCGCGGCACGGGAGCAGCGTCCATGAGCGCGACCGGCGACCTCAAGAGCCCGCATACGCGTCCCGACGATACGCGGCCATCGGAGTATCTGCTCGATGTTCGTGATCTGCCGACGTTCGCATTCGGGCATCGCAGCCTGATGTGGTGGGCCACGGGCGGATTGATGCTGATCGAAGGCACGGTGTTCGGCATCGGCATCATGATGTACTTCTATCTGCGCACTCACGCCCCCGCGTGGCCGATGGCCGCCGATGCGCCCGAACTGCGCTGGGGCACGCTGAATACGTTAATCCTGCTCGCGAGCCTGCTGCCGAATCAGCTTGCGAAGCGCGCGGCGGAACGCAGCGATCGCGGCGCGGCGAAGCTGTGGATGACGGTCTGCCTGCTGATGTCGTTCGGGTTTCTCGTCGTGCGCGGCCTCGAATTCGCGACGCTCAACGTGAGCTGGTATGCAAACGCGTATGGATCGGTCGTGTGGCTGCTGCTCGGATTGCACACGACGCACCTGATTACCGACACCATCGACACCGCCGTGCTCACGGTGCTCCTGTTCACGGGGCCGTTCGAAAGCAAGCGTTTCGTCGATGTCAGCGAGAATGCGATCTACTGGTACTTCGTCGTCCTGAGCTGGCTGCCGATGTATGGCGTCATCTACTTGGCGTCGCGTTTTTAGTGTGGTCACGATCATGCTTACATGGCCTGCGCTCCTCTTCGCTCCGTCGCTGCTGCTCGGGTTCCTGAGCGTGAACTACGCGCTCGTCGAGCCGTCGTGCCATCTGCAAAGCATGGCCCTGCTCAACGGCGTCAGTGCGGCGAGTCTCGCGGTCAGCGTGATCTGCACGGCGCTCGCATTCGGCCGATGGCGATCCGCGCGACGCCAGGCCGATCCATCGGCGCCCGGCCTGACGTCGCAGCAAGGATTCTTCGCTGCCGTCGCAACGGGCGTCGGCGCGCTTTCGTCGCTGGCCATCTTTGCTATCTCGCTACCGCAATGGCTGCTTTCCGCGTGTTGATTCTATTCGCCGCCGTGCTGTTCGCCGATCCGGCATCGGCGCATGTTGCCACGCCGGCCGCGAGCGACGCCCAAACCTTCGGCTGGACGTTCGAGCCGTGGGTCGTCGTGTTGCTTTTGTTGAGCATCGGGCTTTATATCGCCGGCTATGCGCGATTGCGTCATCGCGGATCGCGGGGGCGCGCGGATCGGTCGATGCGCCTCGCCGCGTTCGTCACCGGATGGATCGCGCTCGTCATCGCGCTGGTTTCGCCGTTGCATGCGCTCAGCGAAGCGCTGTTTTCCGCACATATGCTGCAGCACGAAATCTTCATGCTGGTGGCCGCGCCGCTGCTGGTGATCGGCCGGCCGCTCGCGGTGTGGATCTGGGCGTTTTCGCCGCGCGCGCGGGCGCGCATCAGCATGGCGACACGCAGCGCGTGGATCGGCGCGCCGTGGCGATGGCTGACCCTGCCCGCCGTCGCCTGGGGCCTGCACGCCGCCGCGCTATGGTGCTGGCACGCGCCGCGTTTCTTCGAGGCCGCGCTGGCGAGCGAATGGGTGCATACGTTCCAGCATGCGAGTTTCCTCGGCAGCGCGCTGCTCTTCTGGTGGACCGTCTTCCGTCCCGCTGCCGCCGATGGCTCGCGCACCCACAGCGCACACGCCATGCTGTCCCTCTTCACGACGATGGTCCACACCGGCGCGCTCGGCGCGCTGCTGACGCTCGCGCCGGCCGTGTGGTATCCGTCGTGCATCGAAAGCACGCTTGCGCTGGGCTTCGATCCGCTGCAGGACCAGCAACTCGGCGGCCTCGTGATGTGGGTGCCGGGCGGTCTGGCGTATCTCGTCGGCGGGTTATTGATCGGCGCACGCTGGCTGGCGAGACGGCCCGCCCGCGAGCTGACGAGCGTGGTGCGAACCGCCGTGCCGGCGCACGAGGAGCCCTGACATGCGCGCGATATCACGACGCTGCCGGCAGGTGATCGTCTTCACCGTTCTGGGGATAAGCGCCAGCGTGACGCTTGCGGCGCCATCGGCAGATTTGATTGCGCGCGGCGCGTACATCGCGAAACTCGGCGACTGCGCGGGTTGCCATACCGCGCCGAAAAAAGGCGCGCCGTACGCGGGCGGCCTGGGCATGGCGTCGCCGTTCGGGACCATCGTCAGCAGCAACATCACGCCCGACCCGGAGACGGGGATCGGCAAATACAGCTACGAAGACTTCGCGAAGGCGCTGCGTGAAGGCGTCGCGCCGGGCGGCAAGGGGCTTTATCCGGCGATGCCCTACACGTCCTTCGTGAAGATGACCGACGACGACATGCGCGCGCTCTACGCCTACATGATGCATGGCGTGCCGCCAGTGCATTACCGTCCGCCGCCGACTGACGTGCCGTTCCCGTTCAATCAACGATGGGCGCTTCGCGTGTGGCGCGCGGCGCTCGCACCGAAGGACGTCTATACGCCGCGTCCCGATCGCGACGCGACGTGGAATCGCGGCGCGTATCTCGTGCAGGGACTCGGGCATTGCGGAGCGTGTCATTCGCCGCGCGGCCCGGCGCTTCAGGAGCGCGGCTACGATGAATCGTCGAAGACGTATCTATCGGGCGGCGTCAACGATAACTGGTTCGCGCCGAATCTTCGTGGCGATCCCGGCTCGGGACTCGGGCGGATGTCGCGCGAAGAGATCGCGACCTTGCTCAAGACCGGACAGGGCGGCGGGACGGCGGCTATCGGCAGCATGGTGCAGACGATCGAGGACAGTCTGCAGTACGTTAGCGACGACGATCTGCTCGCGATCGCGACGTACCTGAAGAGCCTGCCGGCGACGGGTGCGGCGGACGGCTCTTATGATCCATCGAACGCGAAGCCCGGCCACCTCAAGACGCGCGCGCCCGACGTGCCGCCGGGTCAGGGCGCGGGCGTCTACTCGACGTTCTGCGCGCAGTGTCATCTGGACACGGGTGAAGGCGTGCCGAAGGTGTTTCCGAAGCTGGCGGGTAATCAGGCGGTCATCAGCGACGATACGACGTCACTGATTCGACTGCTCGTCGAAGGCGGGAACAGTCCCGCGACCAAAAACGGGCCGCCGCGCCAGAACATGCCGGGGTTTGCGGGCAGACTGTCGGATTTGCAGATCGCGCAAGTGCTCAGTTACGTCCGTTCGTCGTGGGGAAATGACGCACGGCCCGTGACGACGAACGACGTGGCTTCGTTGCGCAGCAAGCTGCATAAGTGAGCGGGAACAGCAGGTACGGACCTTACTTGCGCCCCTTGCGCCACTCCGCATACTCGCCGAGCGTCGCCTCGTCAGGCGGATACGTGCCGCGCAATGCCGCGCCGGCCTCCACGCGCATCGCGATGAATTCTTCGAGCCGTTCCTGCTCCGCCGCATCCTTCGCCACTTGCTCGGCCATATGACGCGGCACGATGACGACGCCATCCACATCGCCGACGACGATATCGCCCGGATACACCGCCACGCCGCCGCACGCGATCGGCACGTTCATATCCACCGCGTGATGCTTCGCGAGATTCAGCGGCGCGCTCGCGCCCGCGCAGAACAGCGGCAAGCCGATATCGCCGATGGTCCCGCTATCGCGCACGCAGCCATCCGACACCATGCCCGCGACGCCGCGCACCTTGAGGCGCGTCGTGAGAATCGAACCGGTCGATGCCACCGTGCGATCGCCACGGCAATCCTGCACGAGCACGCTGCCGGGCGGCGCGCTCTCGACGGCCTTGCGCTGCGGATGATCGGGATTCTGAAACACGCCGAGGTGATCGATATCCTCGCGCGCCGGAATGTTGCGCAGCGTGAACGCCGGTCCGACGAGATTCGGCGCGCCCTTCGCCGGTTTCACGAGCGGCGCGACGCCTTGCAGGAACACGTTGCGCAAGCCGCGCTTGAAGAGTTGCGTCGTGAGCGTCGCGGTGCTGACGTGGCGCAGCAGTTCGAGCGTCTCGCCGGAGACGGGGATGTCTTGAGTCGTCATATCGATGATCTCGTTCAGTGGATTTCAGGTTCGCCGCCATCCGCGACGGAGCGTTCTTCGAGAAAATCGAAGTCGCAACCCTTGTTCGCCTGCGTCACGTGCAGTTGATGCATCACGCCGAAGCCACGTTCGAACGGCCGCTTGGGCGGCGCCCACGCGGCTCGGCGGGCGGCGAGTTCATCGTCGCTGACGTCGAGATGCAACCTGCGCGCGGGCACATCCAGTTCGACGATATCGCCGTCCCGCACCAGCGCGAGCGGCCCGCCCACGAACGATTCCGGCGCAACGTGCAGCACGCACGCGCCGTAGCTCGTGCCGCTCATGCGCGCATCGGAGATGCGGACCATGTCGCGCACGCCCTGTTTTAGAAGCTTTTGCGGAATCGGCAACTGGCCCCACTCCGGCATGCCGGGCGCGCCGACCGGTCCCGCATGCTGGAGCACGATGACGGAATCGGCGGTCACGTCGAGCGCTTCATCGTCGATGCGCGCGGCCAGGTCCGCGTAGTCCCTGAACACGACCGCCGGCCCGCGATGCTGCAGCAGATGCGCTTCCATCGCCGCGGGCTTGATGACGGCGCCGTCGGGCGCGAGGTTGCCGGTCAGCACGGCGAGGCCATCGTTCGGCACGAGCGGGTTGTCGCGCCGGCGAATGACGTCGTCGTCGAAAATCTCCGCGCCCGCGATGTTCTCGCCGAGCGTCGCGCCATTGACCGTGAGCTGTGCGCCATCGATCAGATCGCCCAGCTCCGCCAGCAGCGCCCGCAAACCGCCCGCGTAGAAAAAGTCCTCCATCAGATACTTGCCCGCCGGACGCACGTTGCCGATGACAGGCGTCACGCGCGCGAGTTCGTCGAAGCGCGCGGTCGTGAGCGGCACGCCAGCCCGGCGCGCGACGGCCACCAGATGCACGATCGCGTTGGTGGAACCGGACAACGCGAGCACGGTGGTGACGGCGTTATCGAACGACTTCGCCGTGAGCACGTCCGACGGCTTCAGATCCGTCCACACCATCTCGACGATGCGCTGCCCGGTCAGCGACGCGAATTGCGCATGCCGCGAATCGACGGCCGGAATCGACGCGAAGCCCGGCAGCGTGAGACCGAGCGATTCGGCGGCGCTCGTCATCGTGGAGGCGGTGCCCATCGTCATGCAATGACCCGGCGAGCGCGCGATGCCGCTTTCGACGCCCTTCCACTCGTCCTCGGTGATCCTGCCCGCGCGCAGTTCGGCCCAGTATTTCCACGTGTCGGAGCCGCTGCCGAGCGTGCGGCCGTTCCAGTTGCCGCGCAGCATCGGGCCGGCGGGGAGGAAGATCGCGGGCAGATTCATGCTGATCGCGCCCATCAGCAGGCCGGGCGTGGTCTTGTCGCAACCGCCCATCAGCACGCAGCCATCGAATGGATAGGAGCGCAGCAGTTCCTCGACTTCCATCGCGAGGAAGTTGCGGTAGAGCATCGTCGTCGGCTTCTGGAACGGCTCGGCGAGCGTCATCACGGGCATTTCGACGGGAAAGCCGCCCGCCTGCCAGACGCCGCGTTTGACTTCCTCGACGCGCTGCTTGAAATGCGTGTGGCAGGGGTTGATCTCGCTCCACGTATTGACGATGGCGATGACCGGCTTGCCCATGTAATCGGACGGGTGATAGCCCATCTGCGCCGTGCGCGAGCGGTGGCCGAAGGAGCGCAGATCGTTCACGCCATACCAGCGATGGCTGCGCAACGCTTCCGGCTTCTTGCGGATGGTCGGGTCGTAGGCCAAGCGATGTCTCCTCGCGCGTAACGTCTCCACTTCGATGTGGGCGATGGTAGCGTGGCCGACCGGCGTCGTCGCTTGGGGTTTTTGCGAGAACGCTTAATTTGCGATGAGGAAGGCTCGGGCGGCTGGATGCGAAGCCGGGCGCGTTATCCGGCTAGCAGCGGCGCGGTCAGAATCAGCGCGCATTCGGTGAGAAACGAACCGAGGCCGACGCCGATCAGCACGCGCGCCACATACGTCCAGACGCGGCGGTCGACGTTAGCCGCGCATCGCCACGCCGCCGTGCACCACGCGAGATACAGTGCCCCGCACCCGGCAAACAGGCCGAGCATGCCGGGCCAGAACCAGATGGTCATCAGAAGGAACGATTCCGGCGGGACGCCGGTGCCCCACAGGTACAGATAGACGGCCCACCATGCGAGATGCAACGGCAGGCCGAGCAGCCACCAGACTTTCCAGAAGCGTTCTTCCCCGCGCCAGGCCTTGCGCAACATGCGTCGTCTTATCGTGGAATGAGGTCCGCATTTTACTTCACGCGCGGCGGCGGGCGGCCCGCCATCGGCGAAAGTAACGACTAGGTTCTTCAGGCTTTTCAGCGTATTGCGTTGCAGCAAGCGGCGCCTTCTTTCGAATTGCTTTCTGTACTCAGGTTCGCCGCTCGGTCAGCATCTGGCTCGCGAGATCGCCGTGATGCATGGCAAGCGCGCGCAGCGACGGCCACATGTGCATGTAGTGAACCATGAAGCTGTCCGGCTTCTGCAACTGGTACGGCGTGTTCAACGTGATGCAGTCGACGAGTTCCGCGTCGTTTGCCATGCCGTGCCGCGCGAGCACCTTGATGAACGCGTCCTGATCGCCGCCGCTCGCGTACGTCGACGACTTGTCCGCGACGCCGCCGATAGCCTGCTCGACTTCCCCGAGAGCATCGAAGTTCGCCTGCGTGCGTCGAAAGCCCATGATGCCCGAGTTGAACTGCCAGCTCATGTCCATCGCGATGAGGCGATCGCGATTCGCGAGCAGCGCATCGAGCGGCATCGATTGATCGATGACGAGCACGTCCGCATCGATCCACATGACCCACTCATGCGCAGGCAAATGGCGGCGCAGCACCCACGGCTTCAGCCAGTTGCCGCTCGCGTGCTGTCCGGCCTCCTGCGGCGCATCGCGGTATGCATGCAATGCGTAGCCATGACGCACGCAATAGCGGCGCAGGTTGCGCTCGGCGATCTCGCCATACGCGCGGATGTTCGGCGTGTAAAGGACGACCAGCGCGATCGGCGCGGCGGGATTCAGCGCCGCGTAGGGTGTATCGCCTGCGTGCGATTCGGGCTGCGGCGGAGACGGCTGCGCGGATCGTTACACATCGACCGCGCAGCTTGGATCAAATGAAGAAGGGCTGCGCCGAGCCCTTCTCACGTCACGCCTTAGCGCTCCATCGTTCCCATGTCGATCACGAACCGATACTTCACATCGCTCTTCAACATGCGTTCGTAAGCGGTATCGATTTCATCCATGCGAATCATTTCGATGTCCGACGTAATGCCATGCTTGCCGCAGAAATCCAGCATTTCCTGCGTCTCCGCGATACCGCCGATCAGCGATCCCGCGAGCGAGCGCCGCTTGAAAATCATGTTCATCACCGACGGCGACGGGTGCGGATGCTCCGGCACGCCGACCAGCGTCATCGTGCCGTCGCGCTTGAGCAGCGCAATGAACTGGTCGAGGCTGTGCGACGCCGCCACTGTGTTCAGGATGTAGTCGAAACTGTTCGCGTGCGCGGCCATCTGGTCCGGGTCCTTCGACACGACGACCTCATGTGCGCCAAGCCGCTTCGCATCTTCGGTCTTGTTCGGCGACGTGGTGAAGAGCACGACATGCGCGCCCATCGCCGCTGCGATTTTCACGCCCATATGTCCCAGGCCGCCCAGGCCCACGATGCCCACTTTGTCGCCCGGTTTCACGTTCCAGTGGCGTAGCGGCGAATACGTCGTGATGCCCGCGCACAGCAGCGGCGCCACCGCGGCCAGTTCGAGATTCTCGGGGACGCGCAGCGTGAAGGCTTCATCGACGACGATCGACGTCGAATAGCCGCCGTAGGTCACGCCGCCCGTTTTTTTGTCCGGCGAGTTATACGTTTGAATGAAGCCGTCCGGACCTTCGCAATACTGTTCGAGACCTTCCTTGCAGGATTCGCAGACACGGCACGAATCGACCATGCAGCCGACGCCCGCGAGGTCGCCGGCCTTGAACTTCGTTACCTCCGATCCGACTTCTGCCACGCGGCCGACGATCTCGTGACCCGGCACGACCGGATAGTTCGTGCCGCCCCACTCGTTGCGCGCCATGTGCAGATCGGAGTGGCAGACGCCGCAGAAAAGAATGTCGATGCGCACGTCGTTCGGGCCGACGTCGCGGCGTTGAATCTCGAGCGGGCCGAGCGGCTTGTCGGCTGCGGATGCTGCATACGAATACGCTTTGAACATGGACGAATTTCCTCTTTGATTTGTGTGTATCGGCATGAGACTCGCGTCTTCAACCGTTGCGAAGACGCAGCCAGATCAGGCGGGTCCGCGCCTGTTGCGCGGCATTTTATGTGCGGGAGCGAACCTTCGCCACCACGCTTTGCATCCGTTGCTGCTTCGTTGCCGATGCCGCCGATACTTCGGCGTCAGAACGCAACCTCATTACTGTATGCCTATCGGAATATCTCTGCATGAACGGCGGGGCGGCAACACATGCGCCCCTCCTTAAGCGGGACTATTCGAGAGCGAACGGGCGTCATAACGTTGTCACGAACGTGCCGGCACCGTATCGGAACCACAAAGAGGGCGAGACCATGCAAGCGAATGCGACGAGGGTGCACATCGATCTACCGGGCGGAACCGTCACCGCCGAGTTCCATCCCGACACGGGACGGCTCAGGATACTGCAGGACGACATGCTGCGCGTCGAGCTTTTTCCGCCGCACTCGTGGTTCACGGTGGCGTCGGTGGCGGGCAACAGCCGCTGGGGAACGCGGCCGCGCGAAGCGGATCTTTATCTCGTGCTGGAGAGCTTCGTCATGCAGCGCTTCGGCATGTCGGCGCTGAACAAGGATGTGCCCTGCGCGCAATGGACGCCCGGGCCGCGCGGTTACGACTTGCGCGACGACCGCCGCGTGCGCTGATAGAAACCGTTCGGCTTCGTCTTGACCCACTCGACGAAGCCGCGCACCGTGTCATCCGCAAGCAGTGCTTCGACGGTAGAGAACTGCTGCGCCAGTTGCTTCTCGGTGAACAACGCATGCAGTTGCCGATGACAAATACGATGAAACACCGCCGTCTCCTTGCCGCCCTGCGACTTCGGCACGAGATGATGCAAGTCGCGCTCCGAAGGCGGCACGGGACGGCCGCACAACGCGCAGACTTCTTCCTGCGGCGGGTGATACCACGGTTCGGGCGCGCGCCTGGGCATCGTGCTGATTGGTCGGACAAAGTGGGCGATTCAGTCTACCGCTCATCGCGCGATGATGCCGACGGCCGACACGTGGCATCATGGAGACGCTGTCGCCCTCCACGCATGCTCACGCCGGAGACGTCATGGAAGTGACCATCAGCGAATTGACAGGCCTGCTCGCGGAACTCGAACGCGAAGATCCCGTCGATTACGGCGATCTGCCGTTCGGTGAACCCGAATTGCGCAGCCTCGTGTTGACATCGCTACTGGAGAAGCATCGGAACCTGCAGGCCAGCGGCCTCAATGCGGGCGATGTCAACCTCACCTACATGCTCACGACCGCGCTGCTCTTGATTGAAAACCTGGTATTGCACGCGCGGCTGCTTCTGCTGCAAGGGCAGCGCATCGACGTCAATGCGCTGCTTCGGAAATACTCGGGGGGATGAAGGCGCGTCAGCCGATCGCGCGCTTCGGCGGCGTGTAGCCCGGAATCTGGCTCAACGCCTGATGACACGCCGCCGACAACGCGGCCAGCCGATCCACGCTCTCGCGCATCTGCCGATGCGTCCGCGCAATGTCCTCGCGCAATATGTCGAGCCGGGGCGTGATGGTGTCCGCCATCGCATCGCCTACGGCGCCGCATGCGAGCAGCGTTTGCGCGTCGTCGTGGGCCTCGCGCAGTTCCATCACGTTGACGCGATTCTGCGCGCACACACGCGCATGTGTTTCAGCGAGACCGCCCAGGCCCATGTCGCGCATGCGCTCGACGAACTTGTACATCGACTTCATCGCGGTTTCGGCGGCGTCGTAAGCCATGAACTGCACATCGTCGATATGCAGGGACAGACGGCCTTCCGGTGATTCGAATTCGAGCTTGGTGCGCATGGCGGGCAACGCGGTGAGTTGAGTTGCCGAGATTCTAGGCAGCCACCCTGCACCGGCACGTAGGAGCAGGACGAATACCCGGCGCGCGTTCAAATCCAGTCCGTTTCGCGCCGCGTCACGCCCTGGCTGCGGCTGGCTCGATCGATGCCGCGCCGTCCGCGACATCGAGGCCCCAGTCGCCGCACTGGTACCAGTCTTCGCCCAATAGCTCGACCGGATGCTGCGTGCGATTCGATCCGTTGCCGCAGCGCATGGCGCCCGCCGCGCAATAGTGGTCGCAGCCCCAGCAATTGCGCTCGGGGTGCTTCGGATGAAGGGGAAATCGCTTGGCCATGGTGTCGTACTCTTCGATTGATCGCCTTTAGCGTATGACGCTATCGGCCGCGCGCCCATCGGACGACTTTCATTCGATGAGCGCACCGCAGAAACGCGGCGTTGCGATACGAAGCGTCAATCAGCACCCGGCGGCCGCCGTCTTCGTCGTGCCCGTGAGCAGCAGTTCGATCAACTCACGCACGCTGCGAATCGCCGCGCCGAACGGCAGTTTTTCGCGGCCACGGAAGAAGAGTCCGTTGCCGACATCGCCGCGCAGCGCCGCCGCAAGCCGCGTATCGATACAAAAGTGACCGAACTTCTCGATGCCGTCGCGCAGACCGCACACGCTCAGGCACTCGAGCGCCGTCGGGCAAGTCTGCTTGCGTGCGCCGATCTTCGTGCGGATGCGGTCCTCGTTGCGCAGATAGCGCATGAGCCACGGCGTCTTGACCGCACGCGCCGGCAATCCCGTGACGCTGACGAACTCGACGATGTCTTCCGGCGTCGCTTCGGCCAGCACACGCTTGAATTCCGGGTGCGCGTCGCCTTCCTCCGTGACGGCGAACGGCGTGCCGATCTGCACGCCATCCGCGCCCGCCGTCAGCCATGCGCGCACTGCCTCGTGACTGTTGATCCCGCCCCCGACGATCACCGGCACGTCCGAGCGCGCGATGCCGAGTGTCGCGAACACGGCTTCCAGTTCTTCGAGCACGCGGGCGAATTCGAAGCGCTCGTTGTTCATATCCGCCACGTCCGTCACGCCGAGGTGCCCGCCCGCATGCGCCGGATGTTCGATCACGATCGCATCCGGCAAGCGCCCTTTCTTCATCCACTTCTTGAGGACGAGATTGACGCCACGGCTGTCGGAGAGAATCGGGATCAGCGCGATATCGTGGCCAGCCGTGAGATCGGGCAAGTCGAGGGGCAGGCCGGCGCCCATCACGATGGCGTCCGCGCCTTCCTCGCAGGCCACGCGCACGTAATCGGCGTGCGCGCTGACCGCTTTCATCACGTTCACGGCGATCATGCCGCGCCCTTCCGACAACGCTCGCGCACTGCGAATCTCGCGTGCAAGCGCGGTGAGGTTGGCCTGCTCCAGCGTCTCGCGCGACGGATCGGCCTTGCACGCCGCCGTCAGATCCGCGTGATGATGCCGCAAGTCGATGCTCGCGATCGTCCCCACGGCGCCTTCCCGCGCGACGCTGCCCGCGAGCCGGTGCGCCGAGATGCCGACGCCCATGCCGCCCTGCACGATGGGCAGCACGCTGCGCCCGCGGATCTTGAGCGGCGCGAAGCCGTGATACGCGGACGTCGAAGAAGACGAAGTTTCAGCTTGATTTCGATTCATGATGTGACTGCCTGACAACGCGCTCATGACATGGCCGACGCATGAGGCGTTCAATTGGATTCGGAAAGCACGGACGCGGCATCGCGCCCGGCTGCATAGAGCGCGACCTGAACGCGGCTCGTGAAATTGAGTTTGCGCAGAATGTTGCGCACGTGGATCTTGACGGTGCTCTCCGCGAGCGACAGCGTGCGCGCGATTTCCTTGTTGCTCCCGCCGCGCGACAGTTCGCGGATGATGTCGCGTTCGCGCGAGGTGAGCGGATCGGCCGCCGCCGATGCGCTGACGACCGGCGCGGCGTCGCCTTGCATCGCCGGCGCTGGCCGGCGCATGCTCGCGACGAGCTTGACGGTCATGTCGTCGGCGATGACGGGCTGGCCCGCCGCCGCCTTGCGAATGGCCGCCGCGAGCGTGTCCGCTTCGATGTTCTTCAGCAGATAGCCGCACGCGCCGTCGCGCAGCGCGACAGTGAGTTCATCGACATCTTCGGAGACCGTCAGCATGACCACCGCCGTCTGCGGCAAGTCCTGAACGAGCAGCCGCAAGGTTTCGAGGCCCGACAGCCCCGGCATGTTGATGTCGAGCAGGATCACATCGGGGCAGAACTGCTTCGCCCGCTTGATGCCCTCCAGCCCGTCCGCCGCTTCACCGACGATCTCGAAATCCGGCGTGCGCTGCAGCAGCGCGCGCACGCCCGAGCGGAACAGCGTGTGATCGTCGATGAGCAGGATGCGTATGGCCATGATGAGAAGCGTCAGACGGCCTGACGCGCGTGAGTGGGCAGCACGAGTTCGACGCGCGCGCCGCGCCCCGGCGATCCGGTCAGTTGAAGCGTGGCTGACAGCCGTTCCGCGCGCTCTCGCATGATGTGAAAACCCACGTGCCTTTCGTCAAGGAAACCCATATCGTCAGGATCGTAGCCTTGGCCATCGTCTTCGACCAAGAGCCGGAATTCGTTATCGTTGACGATCGTCACATGAACGTGACTTGCTTCTGCATGCTTGCGCACGTTCGACAACGCTTCCTGCAGGATGAAAATGATCTGTAATTGATGATCCGCCGCGAGCGGCGGCCCGCCCTCTTCCCGATACTCCAGCGTCACCGGAATGCCCGCCTGCGATCGGAAGCGCTCCATCGTGCTTTCCACCGCATACCGAAATTTGCCGCTGCCGAGCTTCGAGCGGAAGTTGTTGAGCAGTTCGCGCACGTCGTCGTAGCTTTCCGCGACGCCGCCCTGCAGCAGCGGCACGATCTCGCGTATTTCGTCCATGCGTGCGTCGCGGGCGGCCGCATCGAGCAAATGCACCTGCATCTTCAGGAAATTGAGACTTTGCGCGATGCTGTCGTGCAAGCCCTGAGCGACGAGGTTCCGTTCTTCCGATACCGCGAATTGCCGTTCGAGCGCCGCCAGCCGGCGGTTCTTGAGCGCAGTGCCGAAGTGCTTGCCGAGCGTTTCCAGCAGCTTCATCTCGGATGCGGGGATCGGGCGCCTGGTGTCGAAGTGCAGCGAGAACGAGCCGAGCTTCTCGCCCTGCGACACGATGCCGAACGCGGCCACGCCCGCCGATGCGTCGATCTGACACGGCCGCTGACTCATGCGCCCCGCATCGTGGATGACGCCCGCGCCTTGCGTCGCGGCATCGCCGCACAGGCAATCGTCGACGGGCATGCAGCGTTCAGCGTCGAGCAGTGCGGGCGGCACGCCGTGGGATGCAACGAGATGCAGGCGATCGTCCTCGTCGGAAACGAGGCGGACGGTCGCACCCGATGCGTCGAACTGATGCGTCAGACGCGCGATGAAACCGTCGCACAGCGCGGGGACGTCGTTGGGCAAATTGAGGAACGCAGTCATCTCATACAGCGCGGTCAGCTCGCGATTCTGCGCCGCAAGCTCCGCCGTCTTCGCTTCGACACGCCCGGCCAGATCGCCGTAAAGCGCCTGCAACTCGGCGGCCATCTGGTTGAAGCCTTCGGCCAGTTTGCCGAACTCATCGTGCGATTCGACCGGCAGCCGTACATCGAAATCGCGCCGCTGGATGCGCGCGAGCCCGTCCTGCAAACGCTGCACGGGCGCGACGAACCACAGATACAGCAGATACACGATCGCCACCGTGCCAAGACACGACAGCGCCGCGAGCGCCATCTGCGAGATGCGCAGCCAGGCGGTCTTGCGCGCGTTCTCCTGTTCGATGAGCTTGACGAGCGTGTCGGCGCCCGCGACGAACGAAGGCAACGCCGCCAGATAGCGCGATGCGTTCGCCGCATCGCGCGCCGCAGGTTCCAGGCGCTTGTGCCACGCATCGGCGACGCTGCCGAATTGTCGGCGAATGCCGGCATCGTCGGGAAGGAAAAGCGGACGCGCCGCATCGCCGCGCCGCAAACGATCGAGCGTGGCGTTCATCAGCGCGATGTGCTCGTCCGCCGCCGCTGCGTCGCCATCGCGCTGCGCCGCGAGCAGCGCAATGCCGACTGCGTTCGCGCGCATGCGCAAGCTGCCGGCATCGTTGATCGCGGCGCCCGCGCCCTGGAGTTGCCACGAAAGCCACAGCGTGCCGCCGATCATCGTCAGCACGAGCACGAGCGCCACCGCCGACAACATGACGATGCGGGTGGCGAGCCGCTCGCGCATCGGTGGATGAACCGCGACCGTCTCCATGTTCAGCGGCTGCGCACGAGCTGCCACGCGCGCGCGACGTACGTCAGCGACGCGAAGCCGCTCCATACGTGCACGAGGCGCGTGAACGGAAAGATCACGAACAGGCTCATGCCCATGAAGAGATGCACGCGGAACAGAAGCGGCGCGTTCGCGACATGGCTCGCGGCATCGCCCTGCAACGTGAAGATATGCTGTGCCCAGGTCATCAGGCTGACCATCATCGCGCCGTCCATGTGGCCGGCGGATTCGCCGATAGTCGACAAACCGAGCAGCAGCGTGATGAATATCCAAAGCAGCAGCACGCGGTCGCCGGTCTTCGTGACGGCGGAAAGCCGCGCGCTCGTCAGACGGCGATGCAGCAGAATCACGAGGCCCGCGAGGCACATCGTCCCCATCACGCCGCCGGCGATCATCGCGACTGCCTGCTTCACGCTATGCGCGACGCCGAGCCAGTCCCATACCGCGACGGGCGTGAGCAGGCCGAACAGATGCCCGAAGAACAGCCCCAGAATGCCGATATGAAAGAGGATGTTCCCGACCCTCAGATTGCCACGCTCGATGAGTTGCGTGCTATCGGCTTTCCAGCTGTATTGCTCGCGCTCGAAGCGCATCAGGCTGCCGAACAGAAAGATGCACGCCGCGATATACGGATAGATACCGAACAGAAAGGTGTTCATCGTGCCTCCTTTACGGTCGGATGAAAACGGATAGTCTGCGTCGAAGAACCACGCGACGGCACGAGCAGCGGCTCGACGCCATCGTGACCGGGCCCGAACATTTCGAGCGCCTCGTCCATGTCGCGCACGGGCGGTTGCGTGAGCGGGCGAGGCTCGACGGAAGCGAGCGTGCGCAGCACGTCGAACACGCCCGCATAAGGACTGTCGTTCTTCGCGAGCCGCTCGCCGATCGCGTTCAGCACGTGAATCGCTTCGTCGAGCAGCGACTGCGCCTTCGCGGGATCGATCAGACCGAGCACTTCGAGAAAGAGCGGCACGTAGTCCGGCAATTCGTTGCTCGTCACTTCGAGCCCGAGCGCACGATACTCATCGAGCAGATCGACCATCGCGGGGCCGCGGTCGCGGCTTTCGCCGTGCACGTGCTCGAACATGTGCAGCGATTGCGACGGCGTGCGATCGAAGGTCGCGACATAGGTCTGCTGCGATTCGATCAGCGAGCGCGACTTCAGTGCATCGACGAGCGGCGACAGGCTCGCCCGCGCACGCGGTGACGCAGCGAGCGCGGCTTCGATTTCCGGCAGCGCTTCGATCAGCGCGGCTTCCGGATAGTCCAGCAAAGCGGAAAGTATGGGATAGAGCGACATCGTCATTCCTTCGTCAAACGGCTTTCTTGCGCGGCTTCGGCAAGTCCGCGTAAGCGAACTCGCCCCGCACCCGCGTGCCGAACAGCGATCCATTCGATACACCCGACGAACAGCCGTTGCCGAATGAGAAACCGCAACTGCCCTTCTCGTCGAAGCTGTCCTCGGCCATTTCCTTGTGCGACGACGGCACGACGAAGCGGTCCTCGTAATTGGCAATCGCCATCAACTGATACATGTCTTCGACTTGCGACGCGGTGAGGCCCGCGTCGCGCAGAATCGCATCGTCGGCCACACCATGCACCGTTTCCGCACGCTTGTAGGCGCGCATCGTCAGCATGCGGCTGAGTGCATCGACAATCGGCGCTTCGTCGCCCGCCGTCAAGAGATTGGCGAGATAGCGCATCGGAATGCGCAGGCTCTGAACATCGGGGATCATGCCGTTCATGCCCATATGACCGGCGTCGGCGGCGGATTGAATCGGCGAGAGCGGCGGCACGTACCAGACCATCGGCAGCGTGCGGTATTCCGGATGCAGCGGAAACGCGATCTTCCACTCCACCGCCATGCGATACACCGGCGAGCGCACCGCGGCATCGAGCCAGCTTTGCGATATGCCCTGACGCAGCGCTTCCGCTTGCACGTGCGGATCGTTCGGATCGAGGAACACGTCCAGTTGCGACTGATACAGGTCCGTCGTCCGCTCGACCGATGCCGCCTGCTCGATGCGATCCGCGTCATACAGCATCACGCCGAGATAGCGGATGCGCCCGACGCACGTCTCGGAACAGACGGTCGGCTGGCCCGCTTCGATGCGCGGGAAGCAGAATACGCATTTCTCCGCCTTGCCCGACTTCCAGTTGAAGTACATTTTCTTGTACGGGCAACCGGAGACGCACATGCGCCAGCCACGGCACTTGTCCTGATCGACGAGCACGATGCCGTCGTCCTCGCGCTTGTATACCGAACCGGACGGGCACGACGCCACGCAAGCCGGATTCAGGCAATGCTCGCACAGGCGCGGCAGATACATCATGAAAGTGTTCTCGAAGCTCGAGTACATCTCTTTCTGCACGTTGTCAAAGAGCTTGTCGCGGCTGCGCGAAGCGAACTCGCCGCCGAGGTCGTCTTCCCAGTTCGGCCCCCAGTGGATCTTGTCCATCTTCTTGCCGGTGATGGCCGATACCGGGCGCGCCGTCGGCGGCGTCTGCGACAGCGGCGCTTTCTGCAAGTGCTCGTAGTCGTAGGTGAACGGCTCGTAATAGTCGTCGATGGCGGGCAGGTTCGGATTCGCGAAGATGTTGGCCAGCACCTTCAGCTTGCCGCCCTGGCGCGGCTCGATGCGCCCGTCGCTTTTGCGCACCCAGCCGCCGTTCCACTTCTCCTGGTTCTCCCATTCCTTCGGGTAGCCGATGCCCGGCTTCGTCTCGACGTTGTTGAACCACGCGTATTCGACGCCATCGCGTGACGTCCACACGTTCTTGCACGTCACCGAGCACGTATGACAGCCGATGCACTTGTCCAGATTCAGGACCATCGCCACCTGGGCGCGGATCTTCATGATGCTGCTCCTTCCTTGAGCGGGCCTTCGAGCCAGTCCACTTTCTTCATCTTGCGCACGATCACGTATTCATCGCGGTTGCTGCCCACGGTGCCGTAATAGTTGAAGCCATACGCCTGCTGCGCGTATCCGCCGATCATGTGCGTCGGCTTCAGCACCGTGCGCGTCACCGAGTTATGGATGCCGCCGCGCATGCCGCTCGTTTCCGCGCCCGGTACGTTGATGATCTTTTCCTGCGCGTGATACATGAGGCACATGCCGCGCGGCACGCGCTGGCTCACCACGACGCGCGCCGTCAGCGTGCCATTCGTGTTGAACACTTCGACCCAGTCGTTATCGGCGAGTCCGGCTTCTTTCGCTTCCGCCTCCGATACCCACACGTGCGGCCCGCCGCGCGACAGCGTGAGCATGCGCAGGTTGTCCGTATAGGTCGAATGGATGCCCCATTTCTGGTGCGGCGTGATCCAGTTGAGCACGAGTTCGTGCTCGCCGTTTGGCTTAGCACCGAGCATCGGCGCGATGGTCTTCGTATCGATCGCGGGCTTGTAGACGCACGAACCTTCACCGAAATCCAGCATCCAGCGATGATCCTGATAGAACTGCTGGCGGCCCGTCAGCGTGCGCCAGGGAATCAGCTCATGGACGTTGGTATAGCCCGCGTTGTAGCTGACTTCCTCCGATTCGAGGCCCGACCACGTCGGCGCGGAGATGATCTTGCGCGGTTGCGCCTGCACGTCGCGGAAACGGATCTTGTCGTGCTCGCGGCCCGCTGCCAGATGCGCATGATCGCGGCCCGTGATCTTCGAGAGCGCTTCCCACGCCTTCACCGCAACATGGCCGTTGGTTTCGGGCGCGAAGGTCAGGATCATCTCGGCGGCATCGACGGCTGTTTCCAGACGCGGGCGGCCCTGCTTCTCGCCGCACAGCGCCGCGAGTTCACGCACTTCATGCGCGGTGTTCCAGTTGATGCCCTTGCCGCCGTTGCCGAGCTTCTCCAGCAACGGCCCTACCGATGTGAACTTGTCGTAAATCGCGGTGTAGTCGCGCTCGACGAGCGTCATCGACGGCGCCGTCTTGCCGGGGATCAGATCGCATTCGCCCGCGCGCCAGTCCTTCGGCTCGAACGCCTGACCGAGTTCGCCCGGCGTGTCGTGCATCAGCGGCGTGGTCACGATGTCGGTGCGCGTGCCGAGATGCTTGCCGCCGATTTCCGCGAACTTCTTCGCGATGCCCTTGTAGATTTCCCAGTCGGTCCTGCTTTCCCACAACGGCTGCACCGCTTCGGATAGCGGATGAATGAACGGATGCATGTCCGACGTGTTGAGGTCGTCCTTTTCGTAGAACGTCGCGCTAGGCAGCACGATATCGCCATAGAGACACGTCGTGCTCATGCGGAAGTCGAGCACGGTCAGCAGATCGAGCTTGCCTTCGGCGGCTGCGCGCAGCTTCACTTCGCTCGGCTTGATCGCGGTCGATTCATCATCGAAAAGCGCGTTCTGCGTGCCGAGCAGATACTTCAGGAAGTATTCGTGTCCCTTGCCCGAACTGCCGAGAATGTTCGAGCGCCACACGAACATGTTGCGCGGGAAATTCGCGGGATTGTCGGGATCGTCGCATGCGAAGTTCAGCGCGCCGGACTTCAGTTGCTCGACAGTGTATTCAACTGGATCGCGGCCCGCGCGCTTCGCGGCATCCACGATATCGAGCGGATTCGCGCCCAGTTGCGGCGCGGAGGGCAGCCAGCCCATGCGCTCGGACTTCGCGTTGAGGTCGATCATCGAGAGATTTGCGTAGCGCGACCGATCCGCGCCCGGACCGAGAATCTCGCCGACGCTCACCTTCTCGTGCCGCCACTGGCTCGTGTGGTTATAGAAGAACGATGTGCCGTTCATCTGACGCGGCGGGCGCGACCAGTCGAGCGCGAACGCGAGCGGCGCCCAGCCGAACTGCGGACGCAGCTTTTCCTGGCCGACGTAATGCGCCCAGCCGCCGCCGCTCTTGCCGACGCAGCCGCACATCATCAACAGGTTGATGATGCCGCGATAGATCATGTCGTTGTGATACCAGTGATTCAGCGCCGCGCCGACGATCACCATGCTCTTGCCCTGCGTGCGATCCGCATTGTCGGCAAACTCGCGCGCCACCTGAATCACGAGATGGCGCGGCACCGTCGTGTGCTTTTCCTGCCATGCGGGCGTATGGGGCACGTCGTCATCGAACGATGCCGCGACGTTCGAGCCGCCAAGCCCTTGATCGACGCCGTAGTTCGCGAGTTGCAGGTCGTAGACGGTCGCGATCAGCGCAGCCGATCCGTCCGCGAGCGCGATGCGCTTCACCGGCACGCGCCGCGCGAGCAAGGCTTCGTGTTCGCCGCAGAAGTACGGGAAGCTCACATCGACGACGTCATCGTGGGCGCCGGTCATCGACAGGCGCGGGTCGATTTCGCGGCCCGAGCCGGCATCGTTCTGTTCGAGATTCCAGCGCCCCGCCTTCGCCTGCTCGCCCCAGCGGAAGCCGATCGTGCCATTGGGCGCGACGATATCGCCAGTCTTCTCATCGATGACGAGCGTCTTCCACTGCGGGTTGTTCGCCTCGTCGAGGTTGCCTTGCAATTGCGAGGCGCGCAGGAACTGATCGGGCACGAGCGTGCCTTCGTGCTCGCGCAGCACGACGAGCATCGGCATGTCGGTGTACTGCTTGACGTACGCGCGGAAATAAGCGGACTTGCCGCTCGCGTGAAATTCCTTCAGCACGACATGGCCCATCGCCATCGCGAGCGCGGCATCGGTGCCCTGCTTCGGCGCGAGCCAGATGTCGCCGAACTTCACCATCTCGCCGTAATCCGACGATACCGCCACCGTCTTCGTGCCCTTGTAGCGCACTTCGGTGTAGAAGTGCGCGTCGGGCGTGCGCGTCTGCGGAACGTTCGAACCCCAGACCATCAGATAGGTCGAGTTGTACCAGTCCGCCGATTCGGGCACGTCCGTTTGTTCGCCCCAGATTTGCGGCGATGCTGGCGGCAGGTCGCAATACCAGTCATAGAACGACAGGCACGCGCCGCCGATCAAACTCAGATAGCGCGCGCCGGCTGCGTAGGAAACCATCGACATCGCGGGAATCGGCGAAAACCCGATCACGCGATCCGGCCCGTACTTGGCGATCGTATGCGCGTTCGCCGCCGCGATGATCTCGGTCGCCGTGTCCCAGTCCACGCGCACGAAGCCGCCGAGGCCGCGCACGCTCTTGTAACGCTTCGCCTTCACCGGATCTTCGCAGATGGATGCCCATGCCTCGACGGGATCAAGCGTCTTGCGCGCCTCGCGCCACATTTCGACGAGCCGGCCGCGAATCAGCGGATATTTCACGCGCTGCGCGGAGTACACATACCAGCTATACGACGCGCCACGCGGGCAGCCGCGCGGCTCGTGATTCGGCAAGTCGGGGCGCGTGCGCGGATAGTCCGTCTGCTGCGTCTCCCAGGTGATCAGGCCGTTCTTGACATAGACCTTCCACGAGCACGATCCGGTGCAATTGACGCCGTGCGTCGACCGCACGATCTTGTCGTGCTGCCAGCGGCTGCGATAGCCGTCTTCCCACTTGCGGTCCTCGTCGACGACCGCGCCGTGTCCATCGGCAAACGTGGACTCGACGCGCGACATGAACTTCAGCCGGTCAAGAAAGTGACTCATCCGATTCTCCGGGCTTTGCGGCCACGCGCAGCTCTGCATGAAGCGCGCGGCGATTGAATGTGTGGTCCGAGTGTAGGGGCGCTGCGCTCGCGCGCCCATTCACCGAAAGGAGCAGTTGATGTTCGTCAGGCGGCGTAGTCGTGGTGCCGATCGACTACGCCTTCGGTAGTAGTCCGCGATCAGCAGGGCATCGGCGCGTTGCGGCGCGCGTAGCACCACCACGTCACCACCGCGCAGACCGCATAGAACGCGATGAAGCAATAGAGCGCCATGTCGGGCGATCCAGTCGTGCTGATCGACGTGCCGAAGCTGCGCGGAATGAAGAAGCCGCCGTAAGCGCCGATCGCACCGGCAAAGCCGAGCACCGCCGCCGATTCCTTGCCGGCCTCGTGAAGCGCCTGCTTCTTCGCGGCGTCCGTGCCGCGCGCCGATTCGCGCTGCTTCTGCGTGAGGAAGATCACGGGGATCATGCGGAACGTCGATCCGTTGCCGATGCCCGTCAGCGCGAACAGCACGATGAACATCGCGAGGAATCCGGCGAAGCTGCCGCCCGCGCCGCCGAGCGGCAACGAGAAGATCACGCCTATGACCGCTGCGATCATCGCGATGAACGTGTACAAGGTCACGCGCGCGCCGCCGATGCGGTCGGAAATCCAGCCGCCCAGCGGCCGCGTGAGTGCGCCGGCGAGCGGTCCGAGGAACGCATAGGCGGTCGGGTTCACGGACGGAAACTCCGCTTTCGTCAACAACGCGAGTCCGGCGGAGAAGCCGATGAACGATCCGAACGTGCCGATATACAGCAGGCACATCAGCCAGTTGTGCTTGCGCTTGAAGATGACGGCTTGCTCGGCGAAGGAAGCCTTTGCATCGGCGATATCGTTCATGCCGAACCACGCCGCGAGCGCCGACACGACGATGAACGGCACCCAGATGAAGCCCGCGTTCTGCAACCAGATGCTGCGCTCGACGCCGTTGGTCGCATAGCTATGCCCTTCGCCGCCGAGCGCGCCGAAGACGGACGCCGCGATCACGAGCGGCGCGACGAACTGCACAACCGACACGCCCAGATTGCCGATGCCCGCATTCATGCCGGTGGCGAAGCCCTTCTTCGCCTTCGGGAAGAAGAAGCTGATATTCGCCATCGACGAACTGAAGTTCGCGCCGCCCAGGCCGCATAGCAAGGCGAGCGCGAGCAGCGTCGGATGGCCGGTCGACGGGTCGCGCAGCGCGAAGCCCATGCCGAGCGCGGGAATCAGCAGGCTCGCGGTCGAAAAGGCGGTGAAGCGCCGGCCGCCGAAGATCGGCACGAGAAACGAATAGAAGATGCGCAGCGTCGCGCCCGACAGCGCGGGCAGCGCAGTCAGCCAGAACAACTGGTCCTTGGAAAAGTGGAAGCCGCCTTTGTCGAGATTGACGGCGACGACGCTCCACAGCGACCACACCGCGAAGGCCAGCATCAGCGCCGGAATGGAGATCCACAGATTGCGGCGTGCGATGGTTTCGCCGGTCTCTTGCCAGAAGCCCGCGTTGTCGGGCTCCCATTGAGTGAGTAGATAGCGTGACATGAGATGTGCTCGATGATGACGGCGCGGCTTCGGTCAAGCCGCGCCCTCGGTTGCGTCAGGCAACGCGCCCGATGCGGTCTGACTTAAAGGTGAAGTGCATGCAGATGAGACTGACTGCAGTTGCGCCGAACATCAGCATGAAACAGGTGGTGCGTATGCCGGTGATATCCATAAGGATGCCGAATAGAATCGGCAAGAGGAAGCCGGCAAGCCCGCCCGCGAGTCCGACGACGCCCGATACCGCGCCGATGTTCGACGAGAAATCGTCGGAGATGAACTTGAATACCGACGCCTTGCCGACGCCCATCGCCACGCCCACGACGAACATGACCACGGTGTAGGCAGCCGGTCCCATCGCGATATGGAAGGTGCGCGGGCCGCTGCTCGCGTGGATGGTGAAATCGGTGACCGGATAGCTCAGGACGAAGAAGCACGCCAGCGTCACCCACATCACGAGCCATGTCGTGCGATGTGCGCCGAAGCGGTCGGACATCCAGCCGCCCAGCGCACGCAGCACGCCGCCGGGCAGCGAGAAGCACGCGGCCAGGAACGCCGCCTGTTCGATACGGAAGCCATACTGGTTCACGTAGTACTGCGGCATCCACAGCGACAGGCCGACATAGCCGCCGAACACGACGGAGTAGAACTGCGCGTAGCGCAGCACGCGGCGATCCTTCAGCACGGCCATCTGCGCGGCGAAGCTCTGCGCGTTCGCGCCGCGATGCGCCGGGTTCGACGCCGACAGCAGCCAGAACAGGATCGCGGTGACGGCCATCGCGATGGAATAGACCTTCGGCACGATGGTCCATGTGCCGGCGGCGAGCATCATCGCCGGGGCGACGAATTTGTTCAGCGCGGCGCCGGAGTTGCCCGCGCCGAAGATGCCCATCGCGAGGCCCTGTCGCGACTTGGGGAACCAGCGCGCGATATAGGGCGTCCCCACGGAAAACGACGCGCCCGCCACGCCGACGAAGAGCCCGAGCACGAGGAACTGCCACAGTTCCGTGGCATAGGTAATGAGCCAGATCGGCACGATGGTGACGGCCATCGTGCAGAAAAACACGACGCGCCCGCCGAAGCGATCGGTCCAGATGCCGAGCGGCACGCGGGCAAGCGAGCCGGTAAGCACGGGCGTCGCGGCGATGAGGCCGAATTCGGTGTCGGTGAGATGGAGTTGCTGCTTCAGCGGAATGCCGAGGATGGCGAACATCATCCAGACGGCGAAGCAGATGGTGAAGGCGAACGTGCTCGCAGAGAGCACGCGCCAGGCAGTGGTATCGGTCGCGGCCGGAGACGCAGCAGGCGGGTTGACGACGCTCATCGTCCTATCCTCGTGATGAAAGACTTCATCGCGAGGATAGGGACTGCGTCACGGAGACGATATCCGCCGGGCGGAGGGGCGCGGCGGTTAGTCGCTAGTCAGGAAGGAGTAGATGGAGCGGGCGCTCAGCCCTTCTGCACGCTGTATCGGCCGTTGCGATATTCGAGCGTGAAATCCTTCTGCTTCGGTGCGCCGTCCTGATTCACGCATTCGTCCTTCACCATGCGCGTGACGCTGTGAACCGTCTTCTCCGTCACCTTCAGCGACGCATGGCCTTCCCGGCCCGCGGGACCCGTTGCGATGGTTCGCTTCGTCGAGTCATAAAAGCCCTCGCATCGATCGTCCCATTCGCCGTTCGCCTGCTCTACCGCCAACCCGTCGAGGACCGGCCGCAATGTCTTGTTCTCCAGTACATACAGGCGCAGTGACGTTTCGCCGCTCGGGGCGACGCGCGACCGACCCCGGTAGCTCACACGCACGCCGAACGCGCGGGTCGCCGGTGAGAGGTCATAGCGGGCGGTATCGAGCGCAATGTCGGTAAGCGTCATTTCTTGTTCAACGATCGCATGCTTCTGGTAGAAATGCGCGATGACCGTGCCTGACGCGCTGTCCGCTACGACCACTTCGGCATCGTGCCCGCTGGCGCTCTCGTCGCTCGCACCATGCGCCAGCGCCATCACTGCCAGCGTCAATTGCGGATTGGCAGGCCACGCCTTGCAGGCGCTGTATTGGGCAGCGAGCTTGTTATCCGGATGCAGCGTTTTCATCCACCGGGACATCATGTCTTCACAACCCGCATGAGCCAGCACCGGCGCCATCAAACTGGCGGCCACAATGAGTATTTTCTTTTTCATGTCGTTCAGTATCGAGCCTTTGACCTCAAGATGCCTCATCGAATAAGAGCCAGCCGGGGTTCGCATTTTGAAGGCTCTTGTCTATCCGATAAACCGCGGCGACATGATTTGACAGGCATGCGATGCAACCGTCCGCCGATGCAAAATTTTGATGCCTGACAAAGAGTGTGTTTGGCACGCACTCCTCAAGCCTTCTCGATGCAGTCAGAATGATGAGTTCGCAACGCTTCGCATCTTTTGACGTGACTCGTCGAAGCGAAAATAGCGCGCGACACAGCGTCGCAATGCCCGTTTCTGAGACCAAATTCCATACATTCGCAACATCGCGATAAATCTCGCGTGGCATGATCGCGTCGCGGCGCAACGCCGTGAAACGGCGTTCTCCAGAGGACGCTTCGATCCAAAAAACCAGCGAATGCAATGAATGAAAATACTCACCGTTTAGCAGCGCCATTGTTATCGGGTTTGTTGGGCAGTGTCTGTCTCTCGGGATGCAAACTCGAGGTGCTCGATTCGAAAGGTCCTATCGGCGTAGCGGAAAGCGCGCTGATCGGCACCGCGACGTTCACGATGCTCCTCGTCGTCGTTCCGGTGATTCTGCTCACCCTGATCTTCGCCTGGCGCTATCGCGCATCCAACAAGAACGCGACCTACGCTCCGAAATGGGCGCACTCCACGGCCATCGAGGCCGTTGTGTGGGCGATCCCCGCGATCATCATCCTTTTTCTCGGCATCCTGACGTGGAGGACTTCTCACGAACTCGACCCGTACAAGGAAATCAAGGTCGAGAACGTGAAGCCGATCAACGTCGAAGTCGTCGCGCTCGACTGGAAGTGGCTCTTCATCTATCCGGATCTGGGCGTCGCGTCCGTCAATCAGGTCGCGTTCCCGGTCGGCACGCCGGTCAACTTCCGCATCACGTCGGACTCGGTGATGAACTCGTTCTTCATCCCGCAACTCGGCGGCCAGATCTACGCGATGGCGGGAATGCAGACGAAGCTGCATCTGCTGGCCGATCACGCCGGCGACTACGCGGGCATCTCGGCGAACTACAGCGGCGCGGGCTTCTCCGACATGAAGTTCCGCGCGCTCGCCATGTCGCAAGCCGAATTCGATGCGTGGGTCCAGAAGGTCAAGACCGCGCCCGAAGGCCTCGACATGAACGTCTATGCCGGCGTCTCGCGCCCGAGCCAGAAGGAAGCGGTGCGCTACTTCTCCACCGTCGATCCGAAGCTCTTCAACAACATCGTCGGCAAGTACAACAACGGAAATGTCGCCGTTGGTGCGAATTGTGTAACCAAGGGGTAAGCCATGTTTGGCAAATTAACGCTTGAGGCGATCCCGTATCACGAGCCGATCATCATGGGGGCGACTGTCCTCATGGCGATCCTCGCGCTCGGTACGGTCGCCGCTCTCACCAAGTTCGGAAAATGGGGCTGGCTCTGGCGCGAGTACCTGACGTCAACCGACCACAAGCGCATTGGCGTGATGTATCTGGTCGTCGCGGGGCTGATGCTCGTGCGCGGTTTCGCCGACGCCGTCATGATGCGCGTGCAGCAAGCGCTCGCGATGGACGCGCCCGGCTATCTGCCGCCGCATCACTTCGACCAGATCTTCACGGCGCACGGCACCATCATGATCTTTTTCATGGCGATGGCCCTGCTCGTGGCGTTCTTCAACCTCGTGGTGCCGCTGCAAATCGGTGCGCGCGACGTTGCGTTCCCGTTCATCAACTCTCTCTCGTTCTGGATGACGGCCATGGCCGCTATCCTGATCAACCTGTCGCTCTTCATCGGCGAGTTCTCGGCAACCGGCTGGCTCGCGTATCCGCCGCTCTCCGAGACCCAGTTCAGCCCGGGCGTCGGCGTCGACTATTACATCTGGGCGTTGCAGTTGTCCGGTGTCGGCACGCTTCTGACCGGCGTGAACTTCTTCGTGACCATCGTAGAGATGCGCGCGCCCGGCATGACGTGGATGAAGCTGCCCGTCTTCACGTGGACGGCATTCTGCTCGAACGTGCTGATCATGGCGACGTTCCCGATCCTGACCGTCGCGCTCGCGCTGCTCGGCCTCGACCGCTACATGGGGATGCACTTCTTCACGAATGACGGCGGCGGCAACCCAATGGTCTACCTGAACCTGATCTGGGCCTGGGGTCACCCCGAGGTCTACATCCTGGTTCTGCCGGCGTTCGGCATCTACTCGGAAGTCGTGTCGACGTTCTCGAAGAAACCGCTGTTCGGCTACAAGACGATGGTGTGGGCCACGTGCTGCATCATGGTGCTGTCGTTCCTCGTGTGGGCGCACCACTTCTTCACGATGGGTTCCGGCGCGAACGTCAATGCGTTCTTCGGCATCATGACGATGATCATCTCCATTCCGACGGGCGTGAAGATCTTCAACTGGCTGTTCACGATGTTCCGTGGCCGCGTGCAGATGACCACGCCGGTGCTCTGGACCATCGGCTTCATCATCACCTTTACGCTGGGCGGCATGACGGGCGTGATGCTCGCCATTCCGGGCGCGGACTTCGTGCTGCACAACAGCCTGTTCCTGATTGCGCACTTCCACAACGCGATCATCGGCGGCGTGGTGTTCGGTTACTTCGCGGGCGTGCAGTACTGGTGGCCGAAGGTGTTCGGCTTCAAGCTCGACGAAAAGCTCGGCCGCAACGCGTTCATCTGCTGGTTCGTGGGCTTCTTCGTCGCGTTCGTGCCGATCTACATCCTCGGCTTCATGGGCATGACGCGCCGTCTGCAGCACTATGACAACGCCGCATGGCAGCCGTACCTGGTCGTCGCTGCTTGCGGCGTGGGCATCATCGCGCTGGGCGTCGTGTTCCAGGTCGCGCAGATCGTGGTCAGCGTGATTCGCCGCAATCAACCGGCTTATCGCGACGTCACCGGCGATCCGTGGGATGGCCGCACGCTCGAATGGTCGATCAGCTCGCCGCCGCCGGTCTACAACTTCGCACACGTTCCTGACGTGCGTGAACTCGACGACTTCGCTCACGCGAAGGAAACGGGCCGCGTCGAAACGCGTCCGCTGCGCGACATCCATATGCCGTCCAACACGAGCGCGGGCTTCCTGATCGGCGTCTTCGCGCTGGTCTTCGGCTTCGCGGCGATCTGGCACATCTGGTGGCTGGCTGTCGTCGGTCTGGTCGGTGTTGCAGCAGTTGCCATCGGCTACAGCTTTGCGGAAAACGCGGGCTACATCATCCCCGCCGCTACCGTCAAGGCAACCGAAGAGCGGAACCGCCCGCCCAAGGCGCCGGCCAAGACGGGCGCCGGCCGCGAACTGGAACTGGAGGTTCTGTAAATGTCGCAATCGACACTTTCCGCGCATCACGCGCACGAGCACGAACACCAGCCGTCTCATTCGGTGTTCGGCTTCTGGTCGTATCTGATGACCGACTGCCTGCTGTTCGCTTCGCTCTTCGCGACTTTCGCGATGTTTGCGAATCAGTACGCGGGCGGCCCGACGGCGAAGGACCTGTTCAACCTGAAGGATGTCGCGATCGAAACCGGCCTGCTGCTCACGAGCAGCCTGACGTTCGGCTTCGCGATGATCTCCGCGGTTCGCCAAAAGAAGAGCGGCGTGCTGCTGTGGTTGTTCGTGACGGCGCTGCTGGGCGCGGGCTTCCTGTGCCTGGAACTGCAAGAGTTCTCGCATCTGGTCGCTGAAGGCGCGGGTCCGCAACGCAGCGCGTTCTGGTCGGCGTTCTTCACGCTGGTCGGCACGCACGGCCTGCACGTCACGCTCGGTCTCGTCTGGCTGGTCGTGCTGGCAGTGCAGATCGTGAAGAAGCCGGCAATGGGCGAGCGCGAACTGCGCCGGCTTGCTTGCCTGAGCCTCTTCTGGCACTTCCTCGACATCGTCTGGATCTGCGTGTTCTCCTTCGTCTACCTTGGGAGCATCGTCTAATGGCACATTCGCATACAACGCATAGCGATATGCCGCACGTCACCGTCGGCGGTTATCTGATCGGCTTCGTACTGGCTGTCGTGCTCACGGTAGCCTCGTTCTGGCTCGTGACGGCAGGCAAGCTGTCGGGCGAGCAAGGCCTCGTGTGGCTGGCGGTGCTGGCGGCGGTACAGGTCGTCGTGCACGTGGTGTTCTTCCTGCACGTGAACACGTCGAAGGGTCAGCGCTGGAACGCGATGTCGTTCGTTTATACGATCACGATGTCGCTCGTGATCATCGTCGGTACCGTGTGGGTCATGCATAACGTCCACATGCTGATGATGGCGCGCTAAGCAAGCGCAACTCGGCAGCCGGTTTATCGGCGCTAAAAGCGGGTCCGAACTTCGGACCCGCTTTTTTTATATTCGCGTTTTCCCTGACCGCTACCAATCTTGACAATGAAGCTGCCGGGCGACAAGATTTGTCCATAATTTGATTCAGTCATCCACATTATGGACAAAGGAGCCTCGATGGCCGCGCCTAAACCCACGGCGGACGCAATGACGCCGTATCAGTATCCCAATCCCAAGGAAGCGCAGAAGGAGATCGTCGTCGGACACGCGATTCCTACCGACGAGCGCGAGTGGGTCCCGCAAGCCGAGAACGTCTGGTTTCGCCCGTTGTGTCTGAACGTCTCGACCGGGTACTGGATGAACCTGCTGCGCGTGCGCAAGTCCGGCGTGCTGTCGCGGCATCGTCATCCGCAAGCGGTGCATGGCATGGTGCTGAAGGGACGCTGGCGCTACCTCGAGCACGACTGGGTCGCGACGGAAGGCAGCTACGTCTTCGAGCCGCCCGGCGAAACGCACACGCTTTACGTGCCCGAAGACGTCGAAGAGATGATCACGTACTTCCAGGTGAACGGCGTGATGTTCTACTGCGATCCGCACGGCAACTACACCGGTTACGAAGACGTGTTCACCAAGGTCGACATGTGCCGCAAGCACTATGAGTCGGTCGGGCTGGGCGCTGATTTCGTCGATCAGTTCATCCGCTAACCATCCGCCTAATCGCCACAGCCAACCGAAGCGCCATCGAAGCGCATTCGGAGGAGACAACATGCAGAGCAAATCACCGCGCCTCAAGCGCATTCAATGGGTCGCGCTCACCTTTCTGACGCTGGCCGGTATCGTTAACTATCTGGACCGCAGCACGCTGTCCATCGCCAATCATTCGGTCACGCAGGAACTCGGGCTCTCCGCTTCGCAGATGGGCCTGCTGCTGTCCGCGTTCTCGTTCGCGTATGCGTTTTCGCAATTGCCGATCGGCGTGATGCTCGACCGCTTCGGCGCACGCGTCATGCTCGGCCTCGGCATGTTCGTGTGGTCGGTCGCGCAGTTGTTCGGCGGGCTCGTCACGAACCTGCAGCAGTTCCTCTTCGCGCGCATCGCGCTCGGCATCGGCGAGGCGCCGCAGTTTCCGGCCGGCGCGAAAGTCGTCTCCGAATGGTTCGCGCAACGCGAGCGCGGCAAGCCGACCGGCATCTTCGTCACGTCGTCGACGATCGGCCCCGCACTCGCGCCGCCGATCCTCACCGTGTTGCTGCTCAACTTCGGCTGGCGCAACATGTTCGTCATCATGGGCGTGCTGGGCATTGCAGTGGCGATCGGCTGGTACATCGTCTATCGCAATCGCAAGGATGTCGCGCTCGAGCCGCAAGAGCTCGCGCATCTGACCGAAGGCGAGCCGGCGCAGCGCAGCGAGCGCAACATGAGCTTCGCCGAGTGGCGCGGCCTGTTCGGCAAGGCAACTACGTGGGGCATGATCTTCGGCTTCATGGGCGTCATCTATATGGTGTGGCTGTATCTGACGTGGCTGCCGGCGTATCTGGAGCATGAGCGGCATTTGACCATCGCGAAGACCGGCTGGATCGTGTCGATTCCCTATCTGGCGGGCACGCTCGGCATGCTGTCGTCGGGCTTCATCGCCGATGGCCTGATGGCCCGCGGCGTCGCGCCGATCCGCAGCCGCAAGTGGCCGATCTGCTCGGGCCTTATCGGCGCGGCGCTGTTTACCGTGCCGGCCGCGTTCACGCCGAACCTGACGCTCGCGATCGTCTATCTGTCGGCGGCGATGTTCTTCGTCAACATGGCGAGCGGCGCGGCATGGGCGCTCGTTTCGGTGGCCGCACCGCGCCACATGGTCGCATCGCTCGGCAGCATCCAGAACTTCGGCGGCTATTTCGGCGGCTCGTTCGCGCCGTTCATCACCGGGCTCGTGGTCGACAAGACGCATTCGTTCGTGAACGCGTTCCTGATCAGCGCGGGCGTCGCGTTCGCGGCTGCGCTGGTGTACATGTTCGTCGTTCGTTCGCCGATTCAGGACAGCGAGCAACAGGCGTCGCCCGTTCCCGTCGTTTAAATCTTCCAGACATGACTTTTCAAGCTGATCTCTTCAAGGGCAAGACCGTCGTCGTGACCGGCGGCACGCAGGGCATCGGCGCCGGCATCGCGCAGCAGTTCGCGGCGCTCGGTGCGCGCGTGATCGCTGCCGGCATCGCGCCGACCGATGCGCAACGCGACGCGCTGGCCGGCATCGAAGTCGCCGCGCTCGATGTCGCCGATGCCGCCAGCACTGCCGAGCTTTTCGCACGTCTCGACACGCTTGACGTGCTCGTCAACTGCGCGGGCATGATCAAGCGCGGCGACGAGCACGACATCGAGACGTTCGAGCGCGTGATCGCCGTCAATCTGAACGGCACGATGCGCATGTGCGCCGCCGCGCGTCCGCTGCTCGCCAGAACGGGCGGCGCAATCGTGAACACCGCGTCGATGCTGACGTTCTTCGGCGGCGGCCTCGTGCCCGCGTACAGTGCGAGCAAGGGCGGCGTGGCGCAACTGACGAAGTCGCTCGCCATCGCGTACGCGGCGGAGGGCATCCGGGTGAACGCGGTCGCGCCCGGCTGGATCGCGACGCCGCTTACGCAGGCGCTTCAGGACGATGGCGGCCGCTCGCAAGCGATCCTCGATCGCACGCCGATGAAGCGCTGGGGGCTGCCCGAAGACGTCGCGCGTGTCGTGGCATTTTTGGCGTCGCCGGCGGCGTCGTTCATGACGGGCGCGATCGTCCCAGTCGACGGCGGCTATCTGGTGGCGTAAATTCGGGCGTCGCCTTTCATTTCGTCGCATATGTCCATCGATCCCGCCTCTCTCGACACCGCCAAGGCAACCGGCACGGCCGCATTCTCCAAGTTCATGGCCGTGCTTCAGTTGATCGCCGATGCCGCCGAGCCGCCGACCATCGCGCGCCTCGTCACGCTGAGCGGCTATCCGCGTCCGACGGTGTATCGCATCGTCGGTGCGCTGACGGCGGAAGGGCTCGTCACCGAAGGCGCGCGCGTCGGCTGCTATGCGCTCGGCCCGCGTCTGATGTCGCTCGCGAGCCGGAGCTGGGAACGCTCGGATTTGCGCATCGCCGCCGCCGACGCGCTTCAGGCCTTGCGCGACGCCACACAGGAAACGGTGCACCTCGCCGTGCGCAGCGGTGCGGAGATGGTGTACGTCGAAAAGCTCGAAAGTCCGCATGCGGTGCGGATGGCCTCGCGCATCGGCACACGCGTCACGCTGTATTCGAGTTCCGTCGGCAAGGCGTATTTGTCGACGCTGCCGCACGCCGAACGCGATGCGCTGCTGCACGGCATCGCGCTCGAGCGCTTCACGCCGAATACGATCATCGAGCGAAGCGCGCTCGACGCGGAACTCGATGCCTGTCAGGCGCGCGGCTATGCGGAAGATCGCGAAGAGAACGAAGCGCAGATTTTCTGCTACGGCAGCGCGATCGTCGGCGCGAACGGCGCGACGCTCGGCTGCGTGAGCGTCAGCATTCCGCTGTTCCGCAAGAGCGCGACGCCGATGGAAACCTACGTCACGCCGCTGCGCAACGCGTGCCGCGCGATTGCCGAGCGGATGAGTCCCGGCACGCGCGTCTAGCCTTTTTGCGCCGCTCCGGCTCGTTTGGCGATGAGCGTCGGCAGACGCGGCAACATCTGCGGCCAGTGCGTCGCTTCCCGCGCGAGGTGCGCGACGAGACCGTGACAGCCGAACTGGTCCGCCGCGAGCCGCGCAATCACGCGACGCGCGATCAGCCAGACATCGACATCCGGTGCGAGGGCGTGCGCCATTCGCTCGATCGTCTCCATCGACCGAGACAGCAGCACCGCCCGCGATGCAATCCGCGCATGCGCCGCGCTGAACCGATGCTCGGCGGGCGCGGCGCCGAGGGCATCGAACAGATGCGAGACCTCCGTTCCCCTGCTCGCTTGCGGCGATGAGAACCGCTCCGCCTCGCGCCGATACGTCGATTCCACGCGCACTTCGTGATGCGCCGCGTGCGTATCGGGCCTTCCGTGCTCGAGATGCGTGCGCGCCGCCGCCTTGTGATCGCCTTCGAGCAGCGCATTCGATACGCCGACCATGAACTCGCGCTCATGCGCGGCGAAGAAGGTCATCGGGTTGTCGGCTTCGAGCACGATCTGTCCGAGCGTCGCCGGCTCGATGCTCGCGCGCGCGCCCGCCGCTTCCAGTCCCGCGTGATAAAAGCCCTGCCCGAGCGCCATTTCGAAGAACGCTTCGATGAGCGTCGCGACGAGATCCGCCTGCTGCAAGCCGTGCGATGCGAGCGCATGCGCATCTGATAATGGCACGGTGTCGATCGCGCGCGTCGTGAGCACGGCGTCGCTGCAAAAATCCCAGAGCACTTCGGGCACGGCGATGCGGTCGTCGTCGCGCAGGCGATAGCGCAGATAGCTTTGATCGGCGGCGCGCTGGCGCAGGTCGATCATCGGATGGACATGTTCCTGGATCAGGCGCACGCATTCCGCCGCGTGCAGTTCGCGCGCCGTGGCCGAACGCCGCTCCGCGAAGCGCGCGGCGGCGAGCGCGAGGTCGAGATCGTCGATGAGTTCCTGGCGCGCATCGGCGCGTAGCAGCGTGATGCGCACCGGAACGCCATCGATGCGCGCGGCGTGCGTCTGCTCGGCGATGCCCAAGCGCACCGGCACCGGACTGATGCCGTCGATATCGGCGCGGGGCGCGGCGGCCAGCGACAAAGCGCACGCGGCGCGGAACTGGGCGGCATCGTACGGCGTAAAGAGGCCGTCCATTTCGGTCAGCGCCACGCGCACCGCCGTCTCCGCAAGCGCGGGATGGCGCGTGAGCACGCCCGACGCCACGGCCATCACGCGCGGCAATTGCGTCAACGCCGGCATGCCCGCGCTGAGCGGCGCGGCGCGCGCCCCATGCAGCGCGAAGAAGCGGGCGATGCGCTCCATCGACGCGCCGCCTTGCGTCGAATGGCTCTCGCGCACGAACGCCCTGCCAAGTCGCCACAGCGTCGCGAGTCGTCGAACGGGCACGGTTGGGTTCCTGTAAGAGACTGAATGATGAGATGCGGCATCGCGCTTGCCTGATTATGTAGCACGATTTGGTCCTGTTGCAGGGTGCGCGCGTCGACCCACGCGTCCCACCACGTCTATGCTTCGGTTTCCTACACATCTCGCATTGACGCATGATTCCGGCGCGCTTAGAGTGAGACAGCATCTCGCTCTCACGGGACCACCACTACTCTTGTCATGCGAAGCAACCACGAAAGCGAGTCGAACGGCCGGCATCAGGAACGTCGTTTCACTGCCTTGCGGGAGGCACTCGAAGCGGAAGGCAGCGGTGTTCGCACGTTCCTCGTCGTACGGGACGGTCACATCGCGTTCGAGCATTATCGGGGCGACGCATCGCCCGATACGCTCGAGAACATCAACTCGGTCACGAAGAGCGTGGTGGGCCTCGCGGTCGGCATCGCGCTCGGAGAAGGATTGCTGCCGAGCCTCGATGCGCCCATCTGCGACTTCATCGATGCGGCGCGAAATCCCGCGCTCGACGAGCGGGTGCGAAGCATCACGTTGCGGCATCTGCTGACGATGACGGCGGGCTTCGAATGGGAACAGAGCGACATCGACGACTGCGTGCTCGGCCCGTGCGAGCGCTTCGCCGGCGACGAGGACCGGCTGACGTTCGTGCTGTCGCGGCCCATCGTTCATGCGCCCGGCACGCAGTTCGTCTATGACTCGCATGCGGTGCAACTGCTATCGATCGCGGTCGAGAACGTCGCTGGAAAAACGCTCGCGCAGTACGTCCGCGAGAGACTGTTCGATCCGCTCGGCATCGATACCGACGAATGGATCGCCGATGAAGACGGCCACACGTTCGCGGGCCGCGGTCTCATGTTGCGCGCACGCGATATGGCGAAGCTCGGCACGTTGATGCTCGACCGCGGAAAGTGGCGAGACGCGCAACTCGTCGATGCGTCCTTCATCGACGACGCCACCTCCGTGCACAGCGAAGGCGGCCCGCCGATGCACGACGCGCGCTACGGCTACCTTTGGTGGATCGCGCCGCGTTACTTCTTCGCGGCGGGATTCGGCGAGCAGTTCGTCTTGGTGTCGCCGGAGGAACGTATCGTCGCGGCCGTGACATCGGACAACGACGATGCCGCGAAGCACGCGCGCGCGTTGTTCGAGCAGCATGTGTTGGGAATCGGCGGCGATTGATTTTCAGGCCGCGTGGCAAGCGTTTCCTTCGCCAATCACTCATCTCAAAATTAGTTATTTTTTGTCGAAGGGCGATGCGAAGCATTTTCGATACGGTATCTTTATACCCTCGCGCAACAAGGTATCAATATCGAGAATGACGGGAGAGGCCCCGGCTCATTCCCGACGCGCACGAGACACGCCGCGCCACAACACAACCATCAAAAACAAAGGACGCCATGCAGCCGCCGGCCGACCAATCTATCGAAAGAACGATGTACATCCTCGGCCAGATCGGCGCGATCATCTGTCACGAGCGCGGGCCGCGCCCGGACACGACGATTCTCACAATGATGGCGTCGCGCCCCGCCGAAGGTTTCTGGCACGCTGTCGCGCAGATGAACGAGCTTTGCCCGGCGATACGCGGCCCGCGCCGCACGCTGCTTCAATGGAAGCGCAAGGAAGTTGTCCGGCTGAGCCGCATGCTGCCTCATCCGTTGCCGGGCGATGCCTGCTCACAGACGCAGATGCCGTTCTGGGCCGGCTACTGTCAATATTGGGACGACGTGCTCAGGCAGCACGTCGAGTGCGAGACCGAACAGACTGCGGTCGCGATGGACGAAGTGTCCGCGAGGCGCATCAACGCCTGACCGCGCGGGCGTTGGAGCGCGTTTCGGCGGCGCACGTCGGCCCGGGCGCACTTCACGCCCTTCAACACTCGCGCACCCGCCGATCCGCTTCGTGCGCCGAGTAATATGTCCGCATCACACGGATCATGCGATCCAGCTCGGTCGGCTTGATGAAATAGCCATTGAAGCCGGTGCGCTGCGCACGCGCCCGGTCGTCCGGCGACGTGCGGCCGGTGTGCGCAATGAGCAGCATCGACAGGTCGAGCGCGCGGATCGCTTCTGCCGCTTCCCAACCGTCACCGAGCGGCATCATCAGATCGAGCAGCACCACGCCGGGGCGCCACTTGCGCGCGATCGTGACCGCATCGAGGCCGGTATGCACGGCGCGCACGTCGAAGTCGGCGTCCTCGAGCGCGAGACACAGCGCGCGCGTGGCGTCGAGATCGTCGTCGGCGACGAGGACGCGCGGCTCATCGTGATGAGCGGCGCGCTCGGGGATCTGCCAGACGGCTTCTTCCGGTAGCTGTGCCTGTCGTTGCATGGTTTGCATGTTCTAGCCTCGAATGGACCGTGTCGATGAGCAACTGGCGTACCGCGCCGCAGCATCCGTCGACGGTCCTTGACGGCATGCGGGTCGCCGAATGCGCACTTCGGGAATACCCGGTGCCCGGGCACCATTCTGGCGCGGGCGGAATCGTGAAGGTTTTGCATCGGCGGCGCACAACGGCGAGCGTCACGCGTTCGTCACATTCGAGAGGAAACGATGTTCGTCGTCTATTGGCTCGATGGCGATCCGGGATCGGAAGGCAACGCCCGCCATCGAAGATTTGAACCGACCGCGCTGGCGGAAGCCTTGCGCTTCGCCGAGGCGTTGCGCCAACGCCAGGCGAAGGGCGATGCGATCAGTTTTGTCACGCTATGCAGCGAGAATCCACAGTCGGTCGGCAAGCCGGGCGTCGCCGATCCGCCCGCCGGCTACGACTGGAAGAAGCGCCGGCGCTAGTCGACGCGGATCGCCCTTCCCGCTCATTCACCGCTAACTCTCCCGGCCGATCATGCCTCCCATGCCGCTTCGACTCCGAGGCGGCGATCCGAACCGGAGGTCATCATGTACAAGCACATTCTCGTCGCGGTCGGCACGAGTCTCAGCCAGAGCGCACTTTCCACCGCGATTGCCCGCGCCCGCGAGTGCGACGCGCGCCTGACCGCGCTGCATGTGGTCGATCGCACGCCGTGGTGGGCGGTCGTCACCGGCGATTGCAACGTGCGCGATACAGCCGCTCTCATCGACGATCACGCTCGCGCGCTTACGCGCTACAGCTTGCGGCAGATCGAAAGCGCCGGCATCGACGGCACGGGGGTGAGCGTAACGCTGCCGCCGGGCGTGACGGTCGGCGAGGCTATCGCGAAGGCGGCGAACGAAGCGGGCGCGGATCTCATCGTGCTCGGCGGCGAGACGGATTCGGGCTGGGGCCGGGGCCGCGAGCGTCTGCGCGATGTCGTCTGCACGCAAACGCGATGCGATGTGCTGATCGCCGCCCATCGCGCGAGGGACGCTCACGCGGACATCGAACACGAGACGGGGAACGCGCGCGCGATGGAAGCGGCGTCGGCGGCGCGGGTGTGAACGCGCGCCGGAAGACGCGACGGCAATCGTGCATCAAGCGGACAACGCGCTTCTCAACTGCTCCGCAAGCTGCACGATGCCGATGGATATCTGCTTCTCGCGCCGTGCATCGAGCCGGCCAATCGGCATGCTCGTCGATACCGCGACGCGCTTGCCCGCCGGCGTCGTGCCGACATAGGCCGCGAAGCATGCGAGCCCTTCCGCGACTTCTTCGCGTTCGACGGCGAGACCGCTTGCGCGTATCGCCGCAAGTTCGCGCAACAGTGCGGCGCGGCGAGTGATGGTGCGCGGCGTTACCGCTTCGAGACGTTCGGGCAGGCGCTTGGCGACCGCTTCATCGGACAGCCCCGCGAGCAGCGCCTTGCCGAGCGCGCAGCAATGCGCGGGCAGCCGCGAGCCGAGATCGGAGACGAGCCGCACCGGGCGATGAGCGTCTTCCCGCGCGACATACACCACCTGCACGCCGTCGAGCACGGCCAGTTGCACGACCTCGTTGTGCTTGTTGATGAACGCGCCGGCGCCCTCGCGAAACGCGGCCTGCAGCTTGTCGTGGCGCACATACGCGTTGCCGAGCTCGAAGAGTCCGACGCCGATCACGTAGCCGTCGTCGCGCTTCTCGATCCACTGCATGCGCGCGAGCGTTTCGAGCATCAGATACAGCGTGCTGCGCGACAGCCCCGTCTGCTCGGCGAGCGTCGCGGCACGCACCGGTTTCGCGGCGGCGGCGAGCGTTTCGAGGATGTCGTTCGCGCGACGCAGCGCGGGAACGTCGTAGGCTTTTTCCATGGGAGTCGTCGTCTGAAGTATCGGCGATACTCCAACATATTGGACAAACATGCAACCCAATGGACAGTGACGAACACGCGGGATACGATCGATTCTCCTTTTTTCGACGCACGGTGATTGACTCATGCAGCCCGTTTCCATTGCTTCCTGCTTGCCCGAAGACCTGACCGATGCCGTGCTGATCGGCCGTGTATGGCGTCCCGCGCCGGTGGATGGCCCCGCTGTCGTCGCCGTGCGTAACGGCGAAGTGTTCGACATCACCCGCGCCGCGCCGACGACCGCCGATCTTTTCGACCGCCCCGACGCCGTCGATATCGCGCGAAACGCGCCGGGCGAATCGCTCGGATCCGTTCAGGACCTGCTGCAAGCGACGCTGGACGCGGCGCCGGGCGGCCTGCGTCTGCTGGCTCCGTGCGACGTGCAGGCGGTCAAGGCGTGCGGCGTCACGTTCGCGGTGAGCCTGCTCGAGCGCGTGATCGAGGAGCAGGCCGGCGGCGACGCGACGAAGGCGCAGGAAGTACGCGACACGATCAACAAGCTGATTGGCGCGGATCTGTCGAAGATCGTGCCCGGTTCGGAAAGCGCGGCGAAGCTGAAGGCGGAGCTGGAGCGGCGCGGGGCGTGGTCGCAATATATGGAAGTCGGCATCGGCCCCGATGCGGAAGTGTTTTCGAAGTCGCAGCCGATGTCGTCGGTGGGCTTCGGCGCAGATGTCGGGCTGTATCCGACGTCGCAATGGAACAATCCGGAGCCGGAGATCGTGCTGGCGGTGAATGCGCGCGGCGAGATCGTCGGCGCGACGCTTGGCAACGACGTGAACCTGCGCGATATCGAAGGCCGCAGCGCCCTGTTGCTCGGCAAGGCGAAGGACAACAACGCGTCGTGCGCGATCGGGCCGTTCGTGCGCCTCTTCGACGGCGGCTTCACGCTGGACACCGTGCGCGGCACGAGCGTGTCGCTGCGCATCGAGGGCGAGGATGATGACTTCGTGCTCGAAGGCGTGAGTCACATGAGCGAAATCAGCCGCGATCCCGCGGACCTCGTCGCGCAGACGCACGGCGCGCATCACCAGTATCCGGACGGCTTCATGCTTTTCCTCGGCACGATGTTCTCGCCGATCAAGGATCGCGACAGCGCGGGCGGCGGCTTTACGCATCATCTTGGCGATGTGGTGACTATTTCGACGCCCGCGCTCGGCGCGCTCGTCAATACGGTGCGGCTGTCGACGGAGATTGAGCCGTGGACGTTCGGGGTGCGGGCGTTGTATCAGAGTTTGGCGGCGAGGGGAGTGTTGGGGGCGAAGTGAGGGAATCTAGTCGAGTTGCGCGTCTCAATGCGCTTGTCCAATACACGGAAAAGCGCTTCTTCTGATCGCGTCGATCGAGACTCGCCGTGGCCTGCGTTGCCGCGCACACGCGATATAGCAAGTGAGTGAAGATTTGCTGGAAGTTGCGGAGCGTCGGGTGCTCGCGGTGAGCTTTGCGTTTGCGCGCGATTTCGGTAACGTGGGGCGGCAATGGTCCGTTGGGGCCTAGCACGCGGAAGCCGAAGAGCCGGATATACGGCCTTCGGTCCTTCTGTCGGGCGTCGGCAATTTCGTTCAGGCGAGGTGAGACTGAGACGCTGGCCGATGCGAAACGGCTCGCTTGCCAGCACTTGTGCGGAACGGCTCGACGTTAGGCGTCGTGCCAATGCGGCGCTTGAGCGGGAAGAAACCGTAACGCCACGGTTGATATGCAAGTGTCCGATTTGCACTGCCGAGATCGGCTCTTGCGGCAGCAGCGTTCGAGGCAATGCCCCGCTCCGTCAGCCCATAGTTTGATTATCCGACTCCACCGGGCAGCGCTCCTGAACCGGCATCAGCGAAGTCGTTGAATGCTCTTGTGACCGCGTCCACCATCCCGCCTACGCCTTAGGCCGTGGCCCAAACCCCGGCCTACAAGCGCTTCGTTCGAAGGGCAAAGCGTTGGGTGTCCCGCAGCATAGAGCGTTCGTCTCACTTCCCCCCAAACCGTCCCCCCCGCCCCTTCGTCACCACCTGCACCGGCGTCTCCATAAACGGCGACAAGTCCCCCTGCCGCCGCCGTTCCACCAGCGCCTTCACCGCCACATCGATTCCAAACACCGCCTGCCGCGCGCCAAATTGTTCGACGGTCGCGAGCATTCGGCCGTCATCGAGCATCGGTTGGACCGCGTCGATATTGTTGTACCCCGTGACCAGCACCTGCCCCTTCTTGCCCGCGATGCGGATCGCATCGATCGCGCCCATCGCGATGTTGTCGTTCGCGCACAGCATGCCGCGCAAGCCGGGATGCGCGTACAGCATCCGCAGTGCGATGGACTTGCCGCTCTCGAAGGTCCAATCGCCGGTGTCGAGCGCCGTGACGCGCATCTGCGCCGACGTCATCGCTTCGCGAAAGCCGGTGGTGCGTTGCTGCGCATTGCGATCGTTGGGCGGCCCTTCGATGATGCCCACCTCATCGCCCGCCTTCAGCTTCGAGCCCAGATACGCACCGACGAGCCGCGCGCCGCGCCGGCTGTCCGGGCCGACGAACGGAATCGTCACGCGGGCGGCGTCCTGCGCATCGTCGTCAAAGGGATTGTCGATGGCAATCACGATGGTCCCCGCCCCGATCGCCTTCGCGACGACCGGCACGAGCGCCTTCGAATCGGTCGGCGCAATGACGATCGCGTTCACCTTCGCCTCGACCAGCGATTCGATGATGCGCGCCTGACCCGCGACATCGTTGTCGGTGAGCGTGCCGTGCGTCGTCAAATCCAGTTGCGATGCGTAGTGACGCTGGTAGTTCTTCGCGCCGTCGATCATCGAGGCGACAAACGGATCGCCGAGCGACTTCATCACGAGCGCGACGGTGGCTTTGGCATCGGGCAGCGCAGCCGCGTCGCGAATGGTCGCGAGTCCGCACGCGCTCAGGGCGCAGGCGGTGAGCAGACGGCGGCGGACAGGGCTTCTCATGGAGGCGAGACGGGAATCGGCGGTCGCCTCATTTTAGACGGACGAGGTCACGATTCGTCACGCTCTTCCCACGCCAGCGCGATGAACGCCGCACATAGCGCTTCCATGCCCGCCGCGTCTTCATCGTCGAAGCGGCCGGGGACGGGGCTGTCCACATCCCACACGCCGATCAGCGTGCCATCGCTCGCGACGAGCGGAACGACGATCTCCGAGCGCGACGCCGAATCGCACGCGATGTGGCCGGGAAACGCATCGACGTCGGGGACGACTTGCGTCTTGCGCTCGCGCGCCGCGGTGCCGCACACGCCGCGTCCGAGCGCGATGCGCACGCACGCCGGCTTGCCCTGGAACGGGCCGACGACGAGTTCGTCGCCATCGAACAAATAGAAGCCCGCCCAGTTGAGGTCCGGCAACGAGTGATAAACGAGCGACGCGAAGTTGGCCGCATTCGCGGTGAAGTCGATTTCATCGCCGATCAGCGAGCGCGCCTGCTGCAACAGGTCGTCGTATTGCGCGGCCTTGGTCGCGTGAGCGGTAGTGGAAAGCGTGTACATGGCGGCATCCCGAAAAGTGTCGATGAAGATAGCACAGCAAATATCGCAAGCCGACTGCAAGCCCCGACGCTTACTGTAGTTCCGGCGGCGTGCCGCTGCAGTCGACTGAAGCCGGATTCGGGATATCCCTCGTTTACAACAAGCAGCGATCGTTATTAAATAAATCAACTTGATTTAATTAATGGCTGCAGGTTGCAAACGACGGCCAGTCACCCCCCGGAGACGTCGCGTGAAATCCCCGAGCGGCAGAGGCAGCAACTCTGCGACCGTGCGCCGTTACAACGAGCGTTTGCTGCTGCAAACGCTGCGCCGCAACGAACCGGCGTCCAAAGCCGAACTCGCGCGTCACGCGAATCTGACGAGCACGGCGGTCGGCGGCATCGTCGATTCGCTGGCGCAAGACGGCCTCATCGAATACACCGGACGGCGGCTCGACGGCCAGCGCGGCCAGCCCGCATCGCTGCTGCGGCTCGATCCGCGCGGCGCGTTCGGCATCGGCGTGCGGCTGGATCGCACGAGCATTGAGACGGTGCTCGTCAACTTCGCCGGCGATGTGCTCGCCCGCAGCGCGCTCGACACCGTGCTGCCGCATCCATCAGACGTCCTCGGCATCGTGCAGCGCGACATCGACAACATGCTCGGGTTACTGAGCGCGGCCGAACGCGAGCGGCTGACGGGCGTCGGCGTCGCGCAACCGTACAACCTCGGCGCGTGGCTGCGCGAATTGGGCGTCAGCGCCGACACGGTCAGCGCCGAGACCTTCCGCGCCTGGGACGAAACCGATTTCCCCGCCGCGCTTTCGCGCGCCATCGGACTGCCGGTATTCGGTGAGAACGACGGCAACGCCGCCGCAATCGCCGAACTGTTCTACGGCCACGGCCGCCGCTGCGACGACTTCGTCTATCTGTTCCTAGGTTCGGCGATCGGAGGCGGCATCGCGATCGACGGCGACTGTCTGCGCGGCGCGACCGGCAACGCGGGCGATATCGGCGTCATTCCGGTGCCGCCGAGCCGCCTGCCGTCGGCGCCGCAGCCGCCGCGCCAGTGGGACATCCTGTTGTCGCGGGCGTCGCTCAATGCGCTCGCGCGGCATCTGCGCCATTGCGGCGCGGCGGCGGACAACCGCATCGACTTGCAGGCGTGCATCGAGCGACGTCTGCCCGCCGTCGACGAATGGATCGACGACTGTATCGAAGCCCTCGCGCCCGCCCTGCGCACGACGCTTTGCGTGATCGACGTGCCGATGGTCGTGCTCGACTCCGATATCGACGGCGGCCTGCTCGACCGCATCATCGGGCGTCTTGTTGCGACGATGACCGCCAACGCGCCCGAAGCGCGCGGTACGCCGGCGATCGTGCGCGGCAGTTTCGGCCCGGACGCGGGTGCGATCGGCGCGGCCACGCTGCCGATGTTCTTCAACTTCTCGCCGCGCGTGGGGCTGCATCGCGGCGCGGGCGTCAAATCGCAGGAGGTCAACCATGCCGCATGATTCCCCCGGATCGCCTAAATCCGGCACGCCGCTGCTCGAAATGCGCGGCATCAGCAAGACTTTCCCCGGCGTGCGCGCGCTGAACGACGTGCGCCTGTCCGTCTATCCCGGCGAAGTGCATTCGCTGATGGGCGAAAACGGCGCCGGCAAATCCACGCTGATGAAAATTCTGTCCGGCGCGTATCAGGCCGACGCGGGCGGCGAGATTCTCATCGACGGAAAGACCGTGACCATCGACGGCCCGCTCGCCGCGCGCTCGCTCGGCGTCGCGGTGATCTATCAGGAACTGAGTCTCGCGCCGAATCTGTCGGTCGCGGAAAACGTCTACGCCGGGCGCGAGCTGCGGCGCGGGCGACTCGTCGATCGCGCGGGCATGGAGCGCGGCTGCACCGATGTGCTCAAGCGCCTGGGCGCAGCGTTCAAGCCGCACACGCTCGTCGGCGATCTGTCGATCGCGGAGCGGCAACTCGTCGAAATCGCGCGAGCCGTGCATGCGAAGGCGCGCATCCTCGTGATGGACGAACCGACGACGCCGCTCTCCTCGCGCGAAACCGATCGCCTGTTCGAACTCGTGCGCCAACTGCGCGCGGAAGGCATCGCGATCATCTACATCAGCCACCGGATGGCGGAAATCTACGAGTTGTCGGATCGCGTCTCGGTGCTGCGCGACGGCGCCTACGTCGGCACGCTGATGCGCGACGAGTTGTCCGCCGAAAGTCTCGTGCGGATGATGGTCGGCCGCGACATTTCCGGCTTCTACAAGAAGGAACACGCGCCGTACGATCCGGGCAACGTCGTACTGTCCGTGAGCGATATCGCCGATGACAACCGCGTGCGCGGCTGCAGTCTCGACCTCCACGCGGGGGAAGTGCTCGGCATCGCGGGGCTGGTCGGCGCGGGCCGCACGGAACTGGCGCGCCTGATCTTCGGCGCGGAAGAGCGTACGCGCGGCGAAGTGTCGATGCACGGCAAGCCGCTCAAACTGCGCACGCCGCGCGACGCGATCGACGCGGGCCTCGTCTATCTCACCGAAGACCGCAAGGGCCAGGGCCTTTTCCTCGACATGAGCGTGCGCGACAACATCAACATCACCGTTGCCGGACGCGACGCGAAGGCCGGTGTGATGGACATCGCACGAGGCAACAGCCGTGCGAAGGACGCGATCGCCGCGCTGACGATCCGCGTGCCGAACATGCGCGTGAACGTGGGCGCGCTGTCGGGCGGCAACCAGCAGAAGGTGCTGCTTTCGCGCCTGCTCGAAACGAAGCCCGAAGTGCTGATCCTCGACGAGCCGACACGCGGCGTCGATATCGGCGCGAAGTCGGAGATTTATCGAATCATCAATGACCTCGCGCGTTCGGGCGTCGGCGTGATCGTGATATCGAGCGAGCTGCCGGAAGTGATCGGCGTGGCGGATCGCGTGCTCGTGATGCGTGAAGGCGAGATTGCGGGCGAACTGGGCGGGCATTCGGGCAAGCCGATTTCGCAGGAAGGAATCATCGAACTGGCGACCGGCTCGCGGGCCGCGCTCGATCAGGCGGCGTAGGACATATCGGAGAGAGACATGAGCAACATGACCAAGCAGCACGACAAGGTCGCCGCGTCGAGCGTGGCGGAGCGGCAGACGCGCATCGAGCATCGCGAGCGCATGCAGGTTCTCATGCGCACCGCCGGCATGCTGCCGGTGCTGATTCTGCTGTGCATTGGCTTCGGCATCGTCACCGATGGCTTCTTCAGCTGGCAGAACATGTCGATCGTCACGCAGCAGGCGTCGATCAACATCGTGCTCGCGGCGGGCATGACCTTCGTGATTCTGACGGGCGGCATCGATCTGTCCGTGGGCTCGGTGTTGTCGGCGGCGGCGGTGACGGCGCTGCTCGCATCGAACCTGCCAGGCATGGGCTGGCTCGGCATACCCGCTGCGCTCGCGGTCGGGCTCGGCTTCGGCGTCGTCAACGGCGCACTGATCGCGCTGCTGAAGCTGCCGCCGTTCATCGTGACGCTCGGCTCGCTGACGGCCGTGCGCGGCATCGCGCGGCTGATCGGCCACGACACGACGATCTTCAATCCGCAACTGCCGTTCGCGTTCATCGGCAACGACACCGTGCTCGGCGTGCCCTGGCTCGTCATCATCGCGCTTGCGGTGGTCATCATTTCTTGGTTCATTCTGCGACGCACGGTGCTCGGCCTGCGCATCTACTCGGTCGGCGGCAATCCGGAAGCGGCGCGGCTGTCGGGCATCAAGGTGTGGGGCATCCAGATGTTCGTCTACGCGATCTCCGGCCTGCTCGCGGGACTCGGCGCGGTGATGTCGGCAGCGCGGCTTTATGCGGCCAACGGCCTGCAACTCGGCCAGTCGTATGAACTCGACGCGATCGCCGCGGTCATTCTTGGCGGCACGAGCTTCGTCGGTGGCGTCGGGTCGATCGTCGGCACGCTGATTGGCGCGCTCATCATCGCGGTGCTGTCGAACGGGCTCGTGCTGCTCGGCGTATCGGATATCTGGCAGTACATCATCAAGGGGCTCGTGATCATCGGCGCAGTGGCGCTCGACCGTTACCGTCAGCGCGGATCGGCGCGGACCTAGCGTGGCCTTGCAAGTTGCAGCATCCATATCAACGAAACCAACGAAACAACCGGAGACAACCAACATGCGCAAGCACAACAGGCTGTTCGCGAGCGTCGCACTCGCGCTCGGATTCACGATGACGCTCACCGCTCACGCCGCCGACAAGCCGCTGAAGGCGATCGGCATCACGGTCGGATCGCTCGGCAATCCGTACTTCGTGACCATTGCGAAGGGCGCGGAAGCGAAGGCGAAAACGATCAATCCGAACGTGCGGGTCACGGCCGTATCGTCCGATTACGACATGAACAAGCAGTTCACGCAGATCGACAACTTCATCTCCGCGCACGTGGACATGATCCTCATCAACGCGGTCGATCCGAAGGCGATCGAGCCGGCGGTGAAGAAGGCGAAGGCGGCGGGCATCGTCGTGGTCGCGGTCGACGTCGCCGCGGCGGGCGCGGACGCCACCGTGCAGACCAACAACGTGCAGGCGGGCGAACTCGCGTGCGACTTCCTTGCGAAGAAGCTCAACGGCAAGGGCAATGTCGTGATCGAAAACGGGCCGCAGGTGTCCGCGGTGATCGACCGCGTGAACGGCTGCAAGACGGTGCTCGCGAAGAATCCGGGCATCAAGGTGCTGTCCGACGATCAGGACGCGAAAGGCTCGCGCGAAGGCGGCATGAACGCGATGCAGGGCTACCTCACGCGCTTCCCGAAACTCGACGGCCTCTTCGCAATCAACGATCCGCAAGCGATCGGCAGCGATCTCGCGGCGAAGCAGTTGCAGCGCAAGAACATCGTGATCACGTCGGTGGACGGCGCGCCCGATATCGAGACCGCGCTGAAGTCGGACACGCTGATCCAGGCATCCGCGAGCCAGGACCCGTGGTCGATGGCGCAGCAGGCGGTAAGCGTCGGCTACGGGATGATGAACGGCCAGAAGCCCAGCAGCACGATGATTCTGATGCCGTCGACGCTCGTCACGCGCGAGAACGTCGCCAACTACAAGGGCTGGTCGGCGCCGCATTGATTGGCAATTCACCGCTGCATGCGCGGTCGGCGCGGCGTTCGCACGCCGGCCGCGCACACGGCGTATCCTGTGGCTTCTCGCCGTCCCCTTAGTCGATTGCGCGATAGCGCTCACAGGAGAAACTGAATGGCCAGGGTCGAAGTCAAGGTTCCGCAGCTTTCCGAATCCGTCACGGAAGCGACGATGCTGCCGTGGAAAAAGAAGGCGGGCGACCCCGTGACGCAAGACGAGATCCTCGTCGAGCTCGAAACCGACAAGGTCGTGCTCGAAGTGCCCGCGCCATCGTCGGGCGTGCTCGCGGAAGTGCTGAAGCAGGAAGGCGATATCGTGCACGCCGACGAACTGCTCGCGGCCATCGACACCGAGGCGAAGGCCGCTGCGCCTGCATCTGACTCTGCGTCTACGCCTGCGCCTGCACCCGCTGCCGCTGCGCCCGAAAAGCCCGCCGCGCAAGCAACGCCCGCGCCCCAGGCATCGGGCGAGAAAGCCGATTTCGATGTCATCGTGATCGGCGCCGGACCCGGCGGATACATCGCCGCGATCCGCGCCGCGCAACTCGGCATGTCGGTGGCGTGCGTGGAAGAATGGATCAACCCGGCCGGCAAACCGAAGCTCGGCGGCACCTGTCTCAACGTCGGCTGCATTCCGTCGAAGGCGCTGCTCGCGTCATCCGAGCAATTCGAAAATGCGCGCTTGCATCTGGGCGATCACGGCGTCAACGTCGAGAACGTGACGCTCGATCTGGCCAAGCTGATCGGCCGAAAGGAAGCGATCGTCGACAAGATCACGGGCGGCGTCGAGTTTCTTTTCCGGAAGAACAAGATCACGTGGCTCAAAGGACACGGCAAGCTCGCGGGCAAGGATGGCGGCAATTTCCGCATCGAAGTGAGCGGCGGCGATGCGACCGGGAGCCATACGGCGAAGCACGTAATTATCGCGACGGGTTCGAAAGCGCGGCATCTGCCGAACGTACCGGTGGACAACCGCATCGTCTCCGATAACGAAGGCGCGCTCGCGTTCGACGCCGTGCCGAAGAAGCTCGCGGTCATCGGCGCGGGCGTGATTGGTCTCGAACTGGGCTCCGTGTGGCGCAGGCTCGGCGCGGACGTGACGATCCTCGAAGCCCTGCCCGACTTCCTCGGCACCACGGATGCGTCGCTGCAAAAAGAGGCCGCGAAGCTCTTCAAGAAGCAGGGCCTGGCGATTCAGCTGGGCGTGAAGATAACGAAGGTCGAGTCATCCGATGCCGGCGTGACCGTATCCTATACGGACAACGGCGGCGCCTCGCAAACGCTCGAAGCGGACCGGCTGATCGTATCGATTGGCCGCGTGCCGAACACCGACAATCTCGGTCTCGATTCGATCGGCCTGTCTGTCGACGAGCGCGGCTTCATTCCCGTCGATGGCCATTGCGCGACCAAAGTCCCGAACGTCTATGCGATCGGCGATGTCGTGCGCGGACCGATGCTCGCGCACAAGGCCGAGGACGAAGGCGTGCTGGTGGCGGAGATCATCGACGGGCAGAAGCCGCATATCGACTACAACTGCATACCGTGGGTCATCTACACGCATCCGGAGATCGCGTGGGTCGGGCAGACGGAGCAGGCGCTGAAGGCCGAAGGCCGCGAGTTCAGGAGCGGACAGTTCCCGATGATGGCGAATGGCCGCGCGCTCGGCATCGGCGAGACGGACGGCTTCATCAAGATCATCGCCGATGCCAAGACCGACGAAATTCTCGGCGTTCACATCATTTCGGCGAACGCGTCGGATCTGATCGCGGAGGCGGTCGTCGCGATGGAGTTCAAGGCGGCGTCGGAGGATATCGGCATCATTTCGCATCCGCATCCGTCGCTGTCGGAAGTGATGCGCGAAGCGGCGCTCGCGGTCGGAAAGCGGGCGTTGAATATCTGACCTGGCGATCGTCGGCTCAACCGCTCGCCTGCGACGATACGCACGTGAAGTTGACCGTCGACGTCTGTTCTTCCAGTGACCGCACGCCGCTCGTCGACTCCGAACGCAAGCGCATGGTTTGCTGGCGTTGCTTGCAGTAGTCGCTGGCGGCGTCCATCGCCCGGTTGCGCGCGGTCACCCAGGACATGCGCGTGCCGGTCGCCTTGCCGGTGACGCTGTATATATCGGATTGAGGGCCAGCGGTGATTTCGCTCGCGGTGCCGCATGCGGCCAGCACGAGAAAGAGCAGCGACGCCGCCATCGCGCGGCGTGGAATGAAGTGAGTCATACGTTCGTGAAGCGACAATTCGAAAAGGCGGCATGGTACCGCCGTCCGCGAATTTCTTCACGAATCGCTCGTACGCGGCCGGCGTGCATCCGTGCACGCCGGCCGTTTTTGCTTGCTCAGGACGTTTCGATTCGATGCAGCAATCGCTGCAACCGCGCATGCTGCGACGGCATGAGTCCCGGCGTGGCTAACGCGTGTTCGACGCGAGCGCGCCAGTAGGTCTTGGAGAACAGTGAATTCGCGCCATCGAAGTTGAGCACCTGTTCGAGATGCGCGATGGCCGAGTCGAGTTGGTTCACGTTATAGGGACGTGCGCCCGTGCAGGATTCGTCCATGGAAGCGATGCCGGAACGCGCCGTGGCGCGCAGAGCCGGCGATGTTCGTTTGAAGAAGTGACGACGGCGCGCGAAGTCATCGCTTCGCGCGCATCGGCGCATCAGTGCATGTGCTGCCCGCCGTTGATCGCGATGTTCGAGCCGGTCACGAAACCGGCGTCATCCGAACACAGGAACGCGACGAGCGCGGCCACTTCTTCAGGCTTGCCGAGACGGCCCGCCGGAATCTGCGGAAGAATCTTCGAGTCGAGGATCTCCTGCGGAATCGCGGTCACCATCTTGGTCGCCAGGTAGCCCGGCGAGATGGTATTGACCGTCACGCCCTTTCGCGCCACTTCGAGCGCGAGCGACTTCGTGAAGCCGTGCATCCCGGCCTTCGCCGCCGCGTAGTTCGTCTGGCCGATCTGCCCTTTCGATCCGTTCACCGACGAAATATTGATGATGCGCCCCCAGCCGCGCGCGACCATTTCTTCGCACACCGGCTTCGTCATGTTGAACACGGAGTCGAGATTCGTGCGCAACACGGCGTCCCAGTTCACCTTCGTCATCTTCTTGAACGTGGTGTCCTGCGTGATGCCCGCGTTGTTGACGAGGATGTCGATCGGCCCGACCTCGCGCTGAATCTTAGCGATGCAGTGCTGGCTCGCGTCGTAGTCGGCGACATCGACGGGATACGCGCGGAAGTTGCGGCCCTGACGATCCATCTCCGCGAGCCAATCCGACACGATCGTGTTGCCCGGCGAATGCGTGACGACGACGGCGAAACCCGCGTCGTTCAGCTTGATGCTGATTGCTTCGCCCAGACCGCCCATGCCACCGGTTACCACTGCGATACGCTTAGTCATGCTAATAGTCCTCTCAGGTACTTGACACTCGAATTAATCCCGGCGGCGCATCGATTGTTTTTTATGCCGCGACGCCGGGTGGAGGGCGGACTCGGGCCGCCCTTGTCCTGCGCCCCGAATCAGGGACGCTCGACCGCCAGCGCGACGCCCATGCCGCCGCCGATGCACAGCGACGCCAGGCCCTTCTTCGCATCGCGCTTCTGCATCTCGTGCAGCAGCGTGACCAGAATGCGGCAGCCCGATGCGC